>TARA_B110000211_G_scaffold68286_1_pt1 | contig 41482 bp, 39 predicted proteins | sample TARA_B110000211 | Tara Oceans TARA_B110000211 (sample SAMEA4397516) | marine metagenome | biome: Polar Biome; feature: [DCM] deep chlorophyll maximum layer (ENVO:01000326); material: water (ENVO:00002006), including particulate matter (ENVO:01000060) such as... | depth 30 m
TAAACAAATAAAATTAAATTTATTTTTTCCCCGTTAGCTGCTGGTATTTATGGCTTAAATACCATTAAATAGTTTTTGAACTGCCTACATAAATAATACACCAGTAAAATCCCCCTTAATTGTTTTACATTTAATTTCAGTTGTTTACACTTAGTTACAGGCCGGCGTTACTGAGCCAATGGTAAAGCATAGTAATCATTTTTTCTGCCGACCTGATAAATGACATTTATATTTCAAAAATAAACCTCACTGATTTGTTGCTATATTTTCATAATAAATAATGAAATAGTGCCACAACTTCTCGGGTCAAATTAGGCAGTTATCCAGCTTGTGTTTTTAATATTGTATGAAATGAATTATTAGACAATTTTATTAGGCAATGGGTAATTTGGACTAAAGTTAAACTTTATGCATAAGCAAATAGGAATAAAACATGGTGAAAGCAATATTGGAAAAAGGTTATGGGGTTTTAAATTCAACGAAAAAGTTGGATTTTCTTGCACCACTATTAATGCGTTTATATTTAGTGCCTATTTTTTGGATGGCAGGTACACATAAAATTGACGGCTTTGAAAATATTGTGCAATGGTTTGGTAATGATGACTGGGGACTGGGTTTGCCTTTTCCTTTTATTTTAGCCATTTTAGCTATTGCTGCTGAAGTTATTGGTGCTATTGCTTTATTGCTCGGTTTAGGCGTGCGTTTGATGGCTGTTCCTATGATGTTTACGATGATTATTGCGATGACTTCCGTGCATGGACAGTATGGCTGGCAGGCGATTGCTGATGCTAATGCTCCTTTTGCTAATGAAAGAGTTGAAGCTTCCGTAGAGAAAAAAGAGATCATTGTTTCTATTTTAAAAGAGCATGGTAATTATGAGTGGCTAACAAGTAGCGGAAATATCACTATTTTAAATAACGGTATTGAGTTTGCGGCAACTTATTTCATTATGCTTTTGGCATTGTTTTTCATAGGTGGCGGACGCTATGTCAGTCTTGATTACTGGTTAAAACGCAAAATACTGCCAAATGCATAAATATCTTATAAAGCTATAAATACAACAGAAAGGTCGGAGAAGATAATGAGTCAAAATACTAAAGCTAAGTTTCAGGGCGCTGCTGTTGCATTAGCGGTTGCTGGTTTAATGGGTTGTACAGCTGTTTCTGCTGAGTCAACGAGTAAAACCGCTGCAGTTAATAACAATGTTGCTGAAATGGCACACTGTTACGGTGTCAACAAATGTAACGGCCATAACGACTGTAAAACGGCTAAAAATGCCTGTAAAGGTCAAGCGGCATGTAAAGGCCATGGCTTTGTTGCCATGTCAGAAAAAACTTGTGACGACATTGGTGGCACAGTGAAAGATGACTGGCGTGCAGCAGTAAATACGGCTGAGTTGACGCACTGCTATGGGGTAAATGTTTGTAAAGGTCATAACGACTGTAAAACCGCAGAAAATGCCTGTAAAGGTCAAGGGGCATGTAAAGGTCATGGTTTTGTCGCACTTGCTGCACAAACATGTGAGGATGTTGGAGGTACGGTTGGCGAATAATCAACCTATTGCTCATTTGACAAGAGAGCTTTTGCACTCTCTGTCTGATGTTGTGGTACCTGAACACTTTCTTGGTTTTGGCCTTGGCTTAAGAACAGAACATTTTCAGGATGTGCTCAACGACAAACCTAACATTGATTGGTTTGAAGTAGTTTCAGAAAACTTTATGGTTGACGGAGGCAAGCCAAAGCATTATTTACACAGTATTCGTGAATTCTATCCTATGGTGATGCACGGTGTTTCATTATCAATAGGCTCCACAGACCCGCTAAACTTCGATTATCTACGTAAACTCAAAGTGCTCAGTAATGAATTACAGCCTGAATGGATTTCTGATCATTTATGCTGGACCGGCGCACATGAAAAAAATAGTCATGATTTATTACCTTTACCTAACAATGATGAAGCATTAACGCATGTATGCCAGCGTGTTGAGCAGGTACAAGACTTTCTTGGTAGACCAATACTCTTAGAAAATGTTTCAAGTTATTTAAGCTATAAAAGCTCAGAAATGACAGAGTGGCAATTTTTCAATGAGGTTGCACGTCGTTCTGGTTGTGAAATACTACTCGATATAAATAACATTTATGTTAGTGCACGAAATCACCATTTTAATCCGCAAGATTACCTTAACGGCATTACAAAAGACAAAGTTAAACAGTTTCATTTAGCAGGGCACAGTGATTATGGTGACTACGTTATTGATACACATGATCACCCTGTAGCAGATCCCGTATGGCAACTTTACCAACAGGCGCTGACACGATTTGGTTTGATCAGTACAATGATCGAACGTGATGATAACACTCCCCCATTAGTAGACTTGTTAGCAGAGGTTGATACCGCGCGAAAAATTGCTCAGCAGACCCTAGGCTTGGCGAACGAGTAGATGTTCATATAAAGACATTATCGTTTTGTTAACCGTAAAATAACAGTATGATAATGAGGCATAGACTAAGAGTATAAATGACGTGAGCAAACTTTCATTACACTCCCTGCAACAGCAGATGATGAACTATTTAATCGATGATAAAGCGGATATTGCTCAACATGTTGTTGAACATGGAAGTATTAATCGTACAGCGCGTTTGCATATATACAAAAATGCTTACCGAATGCGCTTGAAAGAAACTATTGAGAATGATCATCAAATGTTAGGCATGTATTTAGGCGATGATTTGTTTGAGCAAATGGTTAGCGGGTATGTCACAGCTTATCCTTCAAATAAAACCTCGTTACGTAATTTTGCTGATGCATTGCCCAATTTCCTGGCTAACCATACACCTTTTAAAAATCATCCTATTATTAGTGAATTAGCTCATTTTGAACGTTTATTGATGGTAGCGTTTGATGCGAAAGATGCGGCACGATTTACAAGACAAAGGCTTTTGGAAATACCTCATGAGCAATGGCCTAGTTTAGTTTTTCGCTTTCACCCGAGTGTACAAATAGCTGCTTTTAACTTTAATACTGTTGAAACATGGCAAGCATTAAAACAACAACACGCGCCTGAGCCAGCCAAGCATGCTGCTAATGTATGGCTATTATGGCGCAATAACGAGCGGCTAACGCAATTTAGATCACTATCACAACAAGAGCATAGCTTGATAAGCTTGATGCTCAGCGGTGATGATTTTGCTCAGTTGTGTGAACAGCTTTTAAGTCAAAGTACTGATGAAGATATCAGTCAATTAGCCTTAAACTATCTCTTGTCATGGGTGGATGACGGCATACTTATCAATCAATAATATTGTACTTAGCTTATAGCGCTAAGTGCAAAAACATCCAACTTTCTTACATTTTCACAACAAAGTAATCATTGCTACTGATCTTAAATAGGATTACTTTTAGCACTATAAAAGTGGTGAATTGATTCAACGTTATGAGCAATGAACATTGCCAATAGAAATCGTCATTAAATAAAACGAAAGTAAAAACTGTCAGTACCATGGTATGGAAATAAATTAATTCAAATGATAAAGCCTCTTTCGAAACGTATCCTTGTAACCGTAATGTTTAGCACTTTATTCGGTTGTAGTTCGTTACAGTTTGCTGATATTTTTCAAGGCTATAGTAGCCAGATGAAAGCAGTGAAAACGGCACAACGCCAAGGGGATTTTATTAAGGCGCAAACATTATTGGCAGAGCGATCAAAAAATGATGGTAGCTATGTACTCAATTTGCTTGAAAGAGGACGATTAGCGTTTTTAGCGGCAAACTGGCAAGCCAGCCAAAATAATTTTGCGCAAGCTTATAGCGAACTTGAAGAACAACGCAATAAAGCAAAAATTCAACTGAGTCGAGGCATTGAAAAACTGGGCGCTTCCGTGAGTAATGATAATGCTATTTCTTACCAAGTGCCTTATTACGAACAAAGTATGCTGCACAGCTATCAAGCGTTGAATTATTTATTTCAGCATGACCTTACTGGTGCGTTAGTTGAAATTCGTCGTGCTAATTTAGTACAAGAAAATGCCCTTAAAGCTTATCAAAGCGACATATATAACACCAAAAATTCGTTATATGAGTCAGGTATGAATACCGACAGTTTAGCAAATACTTACCCGAGTATGGCTGGTGCTATTGGCCAAGTAAAAAATGGCTTTCAAAACGCTTTTACTTTTTACCTTTCAGGTATTTTATATGAAGCCAGTGGTGAGTTAAATGATGCTTACATTGATTATAAGCGGGCGATAGAAATATACCCTGAAAATACTTATTTACAGCAAGATATTCTGCGTTTAGCAAGCAAGCTAGGCATGACAGAAGATTTAGAACGTTTTCAGCGTCGTTTTGGAAAATACCAAAGCAAACCAGCTGGGTCACAAGGACAAGTAGTATTTCTTATCGAAAAAGATATTGTGAATAGTAAACAAGATGTTAGCTTAAACCTACCCATTGGTCGAAGTAACAATGGGGTAAAGTTTTTTAGTTTTTCTTTACCCGTTTACCCAGAAAATTTACCACAACACAGTAGCGCGATTGTTAAAAATAGCGGGCAAAGTTATCAATCTAATGAAATTGTTCGTCTCCAATCATTAGCGGCAAAAGACTTACAAGAACAATTACCAGCATTGTTAACGCGTCAAGTTGTACGGGTTGTTGCCAAAGAACAAATGCGGCAAAAGTTGAGTCGAGAAGCAGGTGATGTTGGCAATATTTTGGCTAGCATTTATAACATAGCGTCTGAGCGAGCTGATACCCGAAGTTGGTCAACACTGCCTGATCAGGTTGATATTTTGCGGATGCAGGTACCGTCAGGTAAGCAAGTGTTACAGGTGCAAATTAACACAAAACAACAAGATATTAACCTAGATGTGCAGTCCAATAGGATGACGTTAATCTATTATTCAGCTATTGGTAACTATACTGGTTATCAAGTGATTAATTTATAAACCACTATTAGGGCTTGTATAAGCATAAGCCAGGAGGAAGTATGTTGAATAGTAACGATAAATTGAAAAAACTCACGGCTAGTTTAGCTGTGATATTACTGAGCACTTTTGCATTTGCTGGATGTGCAAATAAAACACCACCGGTAACGTCTGGAACAGGCACGGGTGTTATGACCCCAGGTGATGACTTTAGTCAGCACCTGGAAGTACATAATGCAGATTTAGCTAAACGCTTGTTTATTAGTGAAGTAAAGTCACGTAAAAACAATGGGTTATTGGAAGTTAATTTGCAACTTAGCAGCCGCTATAAAAGATCACAAAAATTGCAATATCATTTTAATTGGTTTGACGCTGATGGTTTTGTGATTGAAGCAAGAAAAACACCCTGGCAAGCAATAGAGTTACATGGCCAACAATCAACGACTTTACGAGGTTTAGCACCGAACATTAATGTCAGCACATTCAGTGTTTATGTTCGTGAAGTCCCTGAAAAAGCATACGAATATTAATAGTTAAGGAAACGTATTATGAATAAATTAGCACTAGTAACAACACTCGGCTTAACCCTTGTTATCGCATCTGGTTGTGCTAATAAATCAGTTGTTCGCTATGGAGACGCCACCGCCGTAGAAACCACTGATATTAATTTTGGCTCAACAGATCTTCAAAAAGTCGCAGCTCAAATGACTGATTCATTACTGTTGTCACCGGTTGTTGGTACGTTAACGCAAAATACTCGCCCCGTAATATTTATTGAGCGCTTAAAAAACAAAACCAGTGAACATATAGATACTGAGTCGATTACTGATTCAATATCAACCAAATTATTGCGTTCAGGTAAGTTTCGTTTTGTAGACATGGGACGCGTTGAAGCTGCACGTGAGCAATTAAAATTTCAGCATGATGGTGGTATGGTTGACCCAAGCAAGGCGCTACAGTTTGGTCGTCAAGTTGGCGCACAATATATGTTATACGGCAATTTATCGAGCATTGTAAAAAGCAATCAGGATAAGTCAGACGTGTATTATAAATTTACCCTACGTTTAATGGATCTTGAAAGTGGTTTAGTGGACTGGGCAGATGAAACTGAGATTCGTAAAACCAAAACTAAAGCATCAGTCGGCTGGTAAGCCAGTTGTTTTGTAAAGCCATAACATTCATCCGGAGGGCAGTATGAAAACTATCTATTTATCATTAATCTGTTGGCTGTTAGTAATGCCTTTTGCGCATGCTGATTATGAACGTAATAAGGCTGTGCCGGTAGAAAAGGTCTTATTTGGCCACATCTTATCAGTGCGTAATATTACTGAACGAGAATTGATACAAGATAAAAATCAAGGCTGGAAAACCTTTGGTGGCGCGCTTATCGGTGGTGCTATTGGCAATCAATTCGGTAGCGGAAGTGGCCGAGGTGTTGCAACAGTATTAGGCGCTATCATTGGTGGTTCGGTAGCTCATGACCGCCACCCCGAATATCGTGAAAAAACACTACATTTAGTAGAGCTGATGATAAAAGTAGAAAGTGGCGATGAGTATATGGTGATACAAGACTTAGACCGTCAAATGCTATTTCAACCTACAGATGCTATTCGCATGGTTTATCTTGCTAACGGTACTGTGCGTATTGATAAACAATTATAAGTTATACATGCTGCTTGGGTCATGTAAGACACCATAGCTAATTTTAAAGGCTTAGTATTACTACTAAGCCTTTTTGTTATTCTGAAATACTGATTGTGTTAAGACAAAATAATGAGACTTACCAGCAGAAATGATTTTATGCCTTGTTCACTAATAGTTCACTTAGACATTAGTTAACGTAAAAGCGAGTAAATACAAACGCTTATATTAATCGTCAAGTAACCAACCTTGTGTGACAGCAAAATCGATTTGTTGACAAACATACAGCCATAGCTGAGGTGCTAAGCCTTCAAGGTAACGATTGCGCTTAATCACCTGCGACTTTTTCACGTTGTGTTTAACCCAACTACCGCCTTCATTTCTCATGTTTTGCAGTAAAGGTAATACACTATCCATTGCTTTAGCGAATCTTGCGTCAATAGTTTCTGCGCCTTCAAACTCTAACCACAAGGCTTTATACTTTTGAAACTGTTCTTGAGGTAACAAACCAAAAATACGTGTTAGCGCAGCCATTTCCTTTTCTCTTTGCTCTTCAAGTGCTGCTTTATCGGAAAAGGCAAACATATCGCCAGCATCAATTTCGACAATATCATGAATGAGCAACATACTCATAACACGTGAAATATCAACGTTTTCTACAGCATATTCATGAAGGATCTGAGCGGTTAACGTTATATGCCAACTGTGTTCAGCACTATTCTCAAATCTGTTTTTATCAGATTTAACAAGCGCTTGTCGATAAACACCTTTGAGTCGATCTAATTCAATAATAAAATCTAATTGTTTATTTAGTGCTTGCATTGTTTATTCCATAATAAGGATTGATAAAAAGTCGTTATAGTGCGCTTTAGCAGCTAAAGTTCTGTCGCGAAGCTCAGGTGTGATTAAGTTGCTTAATCATAAAGCGTCGGCTAATAAACTTAGCCACACTGTGCTTAGTATATATGGGCATTTATAGCTGATTAAACACTGTTATGGCTTTATTTGCCGATAAATCGAGTTCAGAACAGCACTTAATTTAACTGATGTTAATTGGCTTTAATTCATCGGCTTAGGCACGTCACTTTTACTGACATCTTTTGATGCAGCAATTTCCTTTGACCATACCTGTTCTTCATTTTGAACTTGCAACCCTTGTTGATTAGCACCTTGATGTGGTGTAAATGATAGGCGAGTAAGTAAGGGGAAGTGATCAGAGCCGATTGAGGGTAAGCGTTGAATATCAAGTAAGGTAAAGTGATCACTATGAAATAAATGATCTAACGGCCAACGAGCAAAGGGGTAGTCAGCATGAAAAGTATTAAATGCACCTCTACCGACTCTTGGATCTAATAAGCCACTGATCTTGCGAAATAGTCGTGTAGTAGCAGACCAAGCAACGTCATTAAGATCTCCCGTTACAATCACGGGGTGGTTGGTTTGAGCAATACTACGAGCAACAATCACCAGTTCAGCATCTCGCTCTGTAGATTCTGTATTCTCTGTTGGGCTTGGTGGTGCAGGGTGAAGAAAATGTAAACGAATTTTGTCTCCTGTTCTTAACTTAAGTGCCGAATGTATAGAGGGTACATCTTGTTGCACTAAGTAACATACTTCCTGTTCGCTTAACGGTAAACGTGAGTAAACATGCATGCCATAGAGATTGTCGAGCGGACATTTAACACAGTATGGCATGTCAACTTCAATTACTTTAAGCTGCTCTTGCCACCATTGATCTGACTCTAATGTTACGAGTACGTCAGGTTGATATTGTTTAACGAGGGTAATTAAGGCATCAGCTTGGCGATTGGGTGTAAAGACATTTGATGTCAGTATCGTTAGTTGCTTATCGATGCTGTGATCATCTGAGTTCTTGACCTCTTTTGGCCAGACAAAAGTAAAAGGTAATATCCACCACAACTGCCATACAACACACAATGTGGTAACTAAAAGCAATATTTGCGTGATAGGGGCTTTTACATCTAAAAAAACAAAGTGAGCGATTAATAAGGCCACGGCTAAAATCGTGAATTGCAAACGTGGAAAGTCCATGCCTCTGATAAACCAATGGGGATGACGCAACAAAGGTAATAAGCTAACCAGTAAAATAAATAGTGTGCAACAGATGAGTGTCAATAACATATTGGTTGGACTCTTAAACTAAATAGTTAACTTTGGCGATCAATGTAATTAATTTACCTCAATAATAAAACTAAAACTTACTTTTAAACGTATTTAGGTGGCGCGACATTACTTTCGAATAATCTCTTTATGTCGAGGTCTTGATGTCGAGGTCTTGATGTCGAGGTCTTGATGTCGAGGGCATGATATCAGGGTGACAATGCGACAGCGATTATCATTATGGACGCTATTGTCACTGTTATAGCCACACCAATCTTGCTTTTATTGCCACTGATGTATATTGATATGGCTATACACCGCTATAAATAGTGACTTGTATTTTTTTAACCATAGGACAAGTAAAAGATAATCACGTCGCTATAGAGCAAGTTAGTTGTTATTGAAAACTCAGGAGTTGTGTAGGAGAGAACATTTTATATGTTCACAATTGAAGTTGAGATTAAAATTCATCAGTCTAATTAAGAGTACTATTTATGTTTTCTATTTTTAAAAAAGATCCCAGTAAAAAATTAAATAAACGTTATGAAGCTAAGCTAGAGCAAGCTATGTTGGCACAAAGAAATGGTGACATTAAAGGTTACGCCATGCTCACCGCTGAAGCGGAAGAAATAACGACACAATTAAATGCGTTAAAGCAAACGATAAAAACTTAGTTGCTCGCTGTAAAGTATACGTGGGTTATATCGACTAGCATTCAGTACTGTTTTTAATGTAAAACAGTACTGATAAATAACTCACTTGTTAACTAAATTTATTATAATAAGCAAAGTGGTTTAGCGTGCAAGTCAGTTTTAGCACTTATACCCAAACCACTTGAAAATGCAGCATTGTGCAAGTGGAAAAAGGGTTAGCACCAAGGCATTGATTGAAAGGAATGGTTGTTCTCGGCTCTGGCATCCTGCTTCGCGCTACCTTCTGTATCCTTGCAGTCGCATTTTAAAATCAATAACGCCAAAGATGACCCTTTATCGCCTTGCCCTGCGAGAGCTAAGCTAGAACATCAGTGCAGCGTTGCATACATGGATGTATGTACTTAGCTTTTGTCTGGAGCAAAAAAACTGTGCAGCACTTGATAAGGTTCCCACAGGGATGTGGGGTATTAGGATAATGCAGGAGCCCTTATCTTGAAAAACACCGAGAATAACCATTATCTGCGTGATGTGCCTTGCGCTGATTTCCTAGCTTAACGCTGAAACTGCATTTTCAAGTGGCTTGGGTATATAGCCAATGCTCAAGGTTACAACGGCTGATGTTTCAGTTTGGTCTGAGTCTGAATAAAAACCACTTTTAGTGTTCACCCGTCTTACTAAATAAAAACACCTTCTAGTTTTTATTTAGCTATTCCTAGCTAATTTTCACCACTCTCTGCGCTGTTAACTCTATTTTAAAAGCCCTCAATCTGTATTTCAAAATTTAATAATTGATTATTTATTGATTTAAATTTTTAATGACTCTAATATAATGTATACAATATATTGAATATTGTACTCTCTGTTAATGGAGATTGTTTTTAGAGTTAAAAAAATTAATTCAGCTAATAAGAAATAAAATTAATAAGATATAAAGAGGGAAAGAAATGAAATACGAAGTACACAAAAGAACCGAACCACGGAAAAAAGTACTGGCATTAGCTATTGGCATTGTTTTAAGTGCACCTACTTTCGGAGCTCTGGCGGCAGAGGCTGAAGTTGAAGAAACTGCAGAAAATGGCGTTGAAGTTATACAAGTAACAGGGTCTCGGATTAAGAGAACTGATTTTGAAGGGGCATCGCCAATCGTTACTATTTCAGCTGCTGATATTGCATTACAAGGCCATGCGAATGTTTTTGATGCACTCGATGCACTTGCTCAAAATACGGGGATATTTGTTGGTGAAGAAAGCAGTAATAATTTTAATGCTAATGCTCAAGCGATAAATTTACGTGGCTTTGGATCTGGCTATACCTTGACTTTAGTTAATGGTCGGCGGATCCCTATACTGCCTAAGCCCTCTGGAGGTGTGGGTGGCAATATAGTAAATCTTGCTATGATTCCTACCGAGGCTGTGCAACGTATAGAAATACTAAGTGGTGGAGCTTCAGCTATTTATGGTTCTGATGCCGTTGCGGGAGTCGTCAACGTTATTTTAAAAGATAACCTTGATTATAATAAAGTGACAATGCGCTATGGTGATACTAAAGATGGTGGAGGTAAAAGTAAGAAATTGACGTTAAGTACTGGCGGTAAATTTGATAAATTGAGCTACACGGCTGTATTTGAACTTGATCAACGAGACCCTATTTATGGTGATGATAGAGATTGGTTTGATGAACCCACTGACGGGCCAAATGTAGACCGTCATGGCACCTCTCAAGTTATGAGTTACTGGGCTAGGTGGCAGCCTGATCCATTTATGATGATGGACTTATCAGGCCGATGTGAGCCGCTAGGTTATGAAGACGTTCAGCCTCCTGGGCGCTCTCATTTTGACCCAGATCCATATTACTGTGGTGATAATACTTATGGTACCAATACTATTCGCAACGAGCGTGATAAAAAGTCTGCATTTGTAAATCTTGAGTATGAGACCGATGATGGCCGATTATTTGCAACTTTACTTGGCACACAGTCAGAAGGTGATGCAGGCATTTATCGTTATAGTTTTGGTACTGATTACGATGTTCGTACCGATATAAATGACGATAGTACTTGGCAAGGCAGTCGGCATGCTTGGCGTGCCTTCAGAAATTTTGAAGTACCCACGTCTAACCAGTCGTTTGAGGAGCTTTCTTTGGTGGGCATTTTTGGTATTGAGGGAGTGATTGCGAACGACTTTGATTACTCTCTTACATTGACTGCCAGTCAATATGATTATGAAGATTCTGTTATTCGTTTTGATGATCAAAAAATGCTAAGCCTACTTTTTGGTGAAAAAGGTGTTGATTGGGATCAACCGTGGGAAGGATCTCGATGGGCTGTCGTCAACGCTTCTCAACTCAATGATAATTTTGAACCCACTGGTATTGATTTTTTTGGTGCGTTAACTCCCGATATGTTTAACGATGTGACACATAAATCTGTTGGTGACGGCGACTCCTATTTATATAGTTTAGCGTTTGATCTTACCGGTAGTGTAATGCAACTACCTGCCGGAGATTTACAATTTGCATTTGTTTCGGAATATATGAAAGAAGGCTATGAATTTGATACCGATCAAAAGACGGTGCAAGGCGATATATGGGGTTGGAGTGGTATTACAGGTGAAGGAGATCGTGACCATTATGCCCTAGGATTAGAGTTATCTATTCCGCTAGCTAGTAAAGACAGTAGCATAGGTGCGCTAGAAGGTATTCTTGCTGGTCGTTATGATTATTATGATGATGAGTCAGATGTCGGTGGTGCATTTACTTATCAAGTCGGTTTTACATGGAAACCGATCGAAGATTTAATGATCCGAAGCTCTTATTCAACATCATTTAGAGCACCTGATATGCATTATATGTATGCGGGGGAAAGTTCTTCATTTGCTAGCCCTACTGACTACCTGAAATGCGTGCAAAGCGAAGAACTCACTTCAGGACAAACTTGGTCAGGCTGTAGTGACGACTATGGTACATCAGGTGTTCGCCAAAATTCCCAAGGTGACTTATCGCTTGAAGAAGAAACCGGAGATAGTTTGAACGTTGGTTTTGTGGCTAATATCACTGATGATTGGTCGATTACCGCAGATTACTATGAAATTAGTTTGGAGAAAAAGATAGGGAATTTAGGCGCTAGTACCGTATTGCGATATGAGGCTGAATGTACTGTTGGTTTTAATGAGTCAGGACAAACGGTTGATAAAGATTCAGCCCGATGTCAAGAAATGCTTAGTCGCGTATCTAGAGGCGGACCGCAGGGAGATACCATACTCTCAACGATCACTAGTCCGTTCAATACTGGTGAGCGCGAACAAAAAGGCATGGATATCTCATCAAAATTTAATTATGGCTTAGATGATTTTGGTGCGATTTTCTTTAACATTGATTACACCCATATATTTGAAACTAATGAAAGGTTTTTACCTGAAGATGAGATAGAAGATATTAGGGATCTACAATGGAATAGAGAGTTTCGTACGCATACTACGGCCACATTAGGTTGGTATAATGATGATATTTCACTAACACTTTTTGCAAACCGTTTAGGTACATCTCCAGTAAGATGGTCTGATGATGAGAACGAACGCTATAGCGCTTGGACACGATACAATTTTAATATGAATTATCATGTTAATGATGATCTCGATATTAGTATGTCAATTGTTAATTTATTCGATAAAAAGCCGCATCAACATGAATCAGAAGAGTGGTGGCCTTTTGCTGATATTTCTAAATATAACGCGGTTGGCTTGGAGTACTTTGTTACAGCAAGTTATCGTTTTTAACGAGTTATAGATTAATATCATTGAATATTTTTAACATTAAGCCAACACATTAATTGTTGGCTTTTTATTATTAATTTGTCGAATAAAATAAATTTAATTTGAAACAACCTATGCTTATAACTTGATAGGTTTCGGAAAAATAATGAAAAAACTTCTCCTTGTTTTAACTACACTACTACTAATAAGTTGCCAAAATACGCCTTCGTTTTCGAAGAAAAGCAATACGCATATAGCTCAAGCTCGACAATATAGCGCTGATAGCTTACGTAAAAAAGCACATAATCTACAGTTAACGCCTAATTGGCTTCAGGAAAATGACAAAAACTTTTGGTTTGAACGTTATTCTTTAGCACATGGACAGGAATTCGTTTTAGTATCAACAACCAATTTTGAAAAAAAAGCCTTGTTCAACAAGGCGAAGCTAGAACAAGCATTAGACACTGCAGAAACTGTTATTTGGCATGATTCACCAATGGAGGATGTTAGTTTTTCAAATGGTGAACTAAAATTTGACTTCAAAGGTGAAGAATTTTTATGTGATGTTACTATTGCAGAATATGCATGCGAGTTGAATAAGCTTAAAACTTCTAGTCAAAAAGTACATATTGATTACTTGTCACCAGATGAGCAATATTATGCAAAAGTAGAAAACTATAATTTGTTTTTATGCGAAACTCCAACTCACCTTTGCAAACAGCTTACAACTGATGGTAGTGAAGCGACACCTTATGCTCTTGCCAACCCTTACCCTGAAGAAAAGTTATCAAATGAAGCTTTTGATGAGCAAAAGCGATTAGGCATTTACTGGTCAAAAGACAGTAAATACTTTATTAGTTATAAGCTTTTTAGAGAAGGTGTTAACCAGCTAACATTAACGGATAGTGTTGCAGATAAAGATTTTAACGTTAATGCAGTTCGCTATTACTATCCTCAAGCTGGTGATGTTAAGTTACCAATGGGTCAGCTAGTTTTAGTTGATGTTGCTAGGCACAAAGCAAGCTTAATGACAGCACCTAAGATAATGCAGACTTATTATGGAACGGCAGTTTGGGGCCAATGGCATCATGGTGACTTTTACTATCAAGATCGTCGCCGTGGTAACCAGGAACTATATTTACGTAAAGTTGTTGCCAAAGAGAGCAAAGTCGTTTCAGTCATTAAAGAAATAGATGAAGAATTCATCGATCCCTGGGTACAAACCGCATACTACCTTGATAATTCAGAGCGGGTTATTTGGAGCTCACAACGCACAGGATATCAACACTTATACCTTTATGACTTAGCCACAGGCGAGTTAATAAACCCAATTACTAAAGGTGATTTCACCGTGAGGGTTATTCGAGCAGTCGATGAAGAAAATGGTGTGCTGTATTTTGAAGCGTCAGGTCGAGAGGGCAATAGAGATCCTTATTTAAGACATCTCTACCGTGTAGATCTAGATGGGGCAAATCTCAAATTATTGACACCGGAGCCATTTGAGCATGATACGCGATTATCGCCAGATTTAAATTATATTATTGATAACTACTCTGATGCTAAGACCCCAACACAGTCCTGGCTAAGAGATGCGAATACAGGAGAGAAACTCGTTAAGCTTGATGAAGCACAGGTGAGTGAATTGTTCCAGATTGGCTGGCAACCACCGGAGCCCTTTAAGGTGATAGCTGAAGATGGTGTTACTCCTTTATATGGATTAATGTATAAACCGAGTGATTTCGATGAAAGTCAAAAATACCCGATAATTAATGATACCTATACTGGGCCTCATAACTTTTTTACTCCTAAGTCGTTTGCTACTTTTATGAATCAGCGACCTGCGTTAGCGGAGTTAGGGGCTATTGTCATTAAAATGGATGGCCGTGGCACCAGCAAACGTGGTCGGGCTTTTCATCGGTTTAGTTATAAAAACTTAGCAGGAGGCACCGATGATCATGTTTGGGCAATTAAGCAACTGGCTAAAAGGCATCGCTACCTTGATATTGATCGAGTAGGTATTTTTGGTTTTAGTGCCGGAGGATATGATACGGTGCAAGCAATGCTTCGCCATGATGGTTTTTTTAAGGCAGGAGTAAGCGCTTCTGGAAATCATGACTTTAGAGTTGATAAAGCGGGTTGGAATGAGCTTTGGATGGGCTGGCCAATGACTGAACATTGGGAGCAGCAATCTAACTATACTAACGTTGAACGCCTCAAAGGTAAGTTGTTACTTGCACATGGAGAGCTAGATAGCAATGTTCACCCATCGGCAACGTTACGGTTAGTTGATAAGCTTATTAAGGCAAATAAAGATTTTGATTTGTTAATTATGCCTAAGATGGGACATGTATTGGACGCCAATCCATATTTTGTTGAAAAACGCTGGCAATTTTTTATAGAACATTTACAACTACAATAAATCGGTATTTTGGACCTTGTAACGTATTTTGTGTTTAGGTTTTCTGGTACAGAATTTTATTGTTCATGAATTTAGTTTTATTTTAAATAAATGTCATTTTTCTGTACCAGATAAACCTGTTGTTGGCAGCTTAATCACCGTTTGGTGATTACATTAATCATGGCTAAGACGTTTGCTGGTACACTAAGTAAGCCGCTACTAAATCACTTATAGCGGTACCCACTGATTTAAATAAAGTAATTTCATTCGCAGACTTCCTAAGAACTTCCGGCTGTTTACACATATCAGCCAGTTCTGCCACGACATCATTGGCTTTAAAAACACCTTCCTCGATAGGAATAAGCAACTCTCCGGCTTCATTTAAGGTGTTAACTAAACTATCAACATATACACTAGCCCTAGCCATTAGAGCACTGTCGCACTCTCTTGCATCTGCCATATGGTTACCCAAACAGTCAACGTGGCAGCCTTTGCTGACCCAGTAACCGTTAAAAAGCGGTTTTTTAGACGCAGTAGCACAGCAAATAATATCGACGTAGGGGATTTCTTGCTCAAGGTCTAAACTCATATAAAAGCTAATGTAAGGATAAAGCAGACTTAATTCGTTAATTAGTGTTTGTATTTTTTTAGCGCTTCGTCCCCAAATAGTGACTTTTTTTAAATCACGAACACTAATATGTGCATGTAGAAGGTAGGTTGCCAAATTTCCTGTGCCAAATAACATTAAGTGTTGGCTGTCTGGTCGAGATAATAATTGACTCGCTAACGCTGAAATAGCGGCGGTGCGCCAGTAAGTCACGCTGGTACCATCAACTAAAGCAAGTGGCTCGCCTGTTTTACGACTAAAAAGCATGATTTTGGAAAACAATCCCGGTAAGCCATGATCGGCCTTATTGTTTGGAAAGTAAGTAAACATTTTATTGCCAATGACTTCATCGTTCCATGAGGGCAGCAACGCAAAAGCATCATGGTTGTAGCTATCATCAGGTGTTAATGCATGCACTTGTCGCTGAGGCATATGAAATGGTTTGGCAAAGCTCGCCTTGAGTAAAGGAATTAATACAGCAAAGTTCAAACTGTCATGTACTCGTTCTTGATCAATTATTTTCATTTTTTTTCTCTGTTAATTATGTATCGAAGGGTAGGGCGTCAATAAGGTATTTTAGAAAGCCTTCGACAGATATATCCAAGGGGCTAAAAAAGCCAACACCATGCCTTGAAACACTCAACTATAAAAATAGATGAAACTCAGTGTTTAGCTGCTGGTAAGTGTTGGCAGCTTTGTCTTTGCTCTCGTGTTATTGATTAAGGGCTTAGGTTTTTAAAGCCTTAGGTAACAAAGCTTGTGGCATATTTTGATAACAAATAGGGCGCTGAAAGCGCTTTATTGCCTCACTACCTACAGAGGTTGTTCTAATATTCGTTGAGGCGGGGAATGGGCCGCCATGATTCATTGATGCACAAACTTCAACACCAGTTGGCATTTGGTTGTATATCAAGCGGCCCACCTTGTGCGCAAGTGATCGGGCAAGTGTTGTTGATAATGTAAGATCTTCATCGATAGCATGAATACTGGCCGTTAAATTGCCTGCCAATAGCTTGGTAAATTGCATCACTTGCTTAAAGTCATCGCAACGGACAATTAAAGCACTAAAACCAAATAGTTCTTCATGCAAAGCCGGTGTATTTTTATAGGTAGTAAAGTCAGTAGCAAATAATGTAGCTGAACAATCTTGCTCTCTGCCGGTCAGTCCTGTTGCAACTAATTTTATTCCAGTAACTGCTTTGCGAGCTTCAACAGCATGGTTATAAGATTGACACATAGCCGGGGTTAGCATAACGCCCGCAGCTTGTGTACTCAAATGTTGTGATGCTGCGCTAACGAAGCTTTGATAATGAGTATCGGTTTCTTTACCAATAACGATCCAAACACCCGGGCTTGTACAAAATTGACCTTGCCCCATCATGAGAGAGTCAACTAAACCTTGAGCGATAGCTGGTGTATCTTGAGCTAATTTTGCAGGCATGATGTATTGCGGGTTAATACTGCCTAGCTCACCATAAAACGGAATGGGCTCTGCACGTTGATTAATGTGTTGTTGTAAAATCATACCAACACGCTCAGACCCCGTAAAACCAACTGCTTTAACTTGTGAGTGCGTAACTATTTGGCTAGCGATAGCATAGTTTTTACCCTGAATAAGTGAAAATATTCCTTTGTCTAACTGACAAACTTCGATAGCGGCTAAAATTGCTTGGGCAACTAACTCAGCGGTAGCAGGGTGCGCAGCGTGCGCTTTCATAATGACAGGGCAACCAGCGGCTAAGGCTGATGCGGTATCGCCACCAGCAGTTGAAAAGGCTAAGGGAAAATTACTGGCAGCAAAAACAGCCACAACTCCTAAGGGTAAGTAACCTAAACGAGTATCTGGCTTAGGCAGTGGTTTTCGGTCGGGGTCTGCAAATTCAATAATAGGGCTATATTCGTTTTTTTCTAGTAAGTTGGCGAATAAGCCAAGTTGAGCAACGGTTCGACTACGCTCACCTTGTATTCTAATTGCAGGTAGACCAGTTTCAGCGCATGCTGTGGTTATTAATTCATCGCCGAGTGCATTTATTTTATCGCCAATGGTGCGTAAAAAGTGGGCTCGTTGCTCTGCGCTTACTTCGCTATAAGAGATAAAAGCCTGATTTGCGCGGTTAATTGCTGTGTTAATTTCAACCTCGCTAGCGTCAGCGAATTTAGTGTTCATTGCTTGATGTGTGAAAGCATCAAAAGCAGTGAAACCAACAGAAGTGTCGCCAGTCCATTCACCAGCAATTAAGTTCTTACCTGTAATAGTCATCATTATTTCCTAATTTTAGTCGTGTATATTTTTGTCATGGCACATGATACGTTGTACTTTATTGTGTTTAAGTTTTTGTAATTTATACTTTAAGTTACTTAACAATAAAGCCAAGTGCATATGGGTCATCATCATCGATAGTGATACAGTTTTTGCCAAACACCCTTGCCCAACCTTCAATGCTTGGCTTTATTGCGGAAATCTTTCCTTGGGCAGAGTTTAGCGTAACAACTTGTTCAATTTTGCCTACAAACTGGCTGCCAATATAACTTTCGTGCACAAACGTATCACCAAGACTTAAAAGGCCTTTTGTGAATAGTTGTGCCATTCGGGCGCTAGTCCCTGTGCCACATGGCGAGCGGTCTATGGCTTTATCACCATAAAACACAGCATTTGCAGCATCTGAGCCTTTAGTTTTTGGTTTGCCTGTCCACAACACATGGGTTATACCGTTAACACTGCTATCTTCTGGGTGTACACATGTGAGCACCTGATTTGCTACCTCTCGAACAATTGTGCTCCAGTGCAAAATTTGGTCAGCATGCCATTTATCAATGCCGGGAAAGTTCTTTTGTGGTTCGACAATAATGTAAAAATTTCCGCCATAAGAAACATCAACAGTTAATGTGCCTAAGTTTGGAATGTGTAAAGTGACATCTTGGTGAGCCAAATAGGAGGCAACATTGTAAATTTTTACTGCGGTTACTTTTTCTTGGTGTTGTTGATACTCGATAGAAATTTGTCCTGCAGGGACATCAATAGTGAGCTTTTTAGTTATGTCAGTGGAAACGTTTTTGGGTTGTAGTAGGCCATTTTCTATCGCCGCGGTAATAGTGCCGATTGTACCATGCCCGCACATAGGCAAGCAGCCTGATGTTTCAATAAACAATATTGAGGCGTCAGCGTTATCGCTACATGCAGGGTATAAAAAGGCTCCCGACATCATGTCATGACCACGAGGTTCAAACATTAACCCTTGACGGATCCAATCATAATGTTTGATAAAGTCCAGCCGTTTTTCACTCATGGTCTCACCTTTTAAATTTGGATGGCCATTAGTGACTAAGCGAACAGGGTTGCCACAAGTGTGGGCATCGATACAAAAAAAAGTGCCTTTGATCATCGTATGTTTAGCTCATTAAAAATTGAATTTGATCAGCAATAAAGCACATGACGTAGACCGTGATGTGCAATTAATAGCTTCAAGTTAAGGGTGGCTTACTTATCAAGGTTGAACTTAGATAAATCGATACGATTATTGTTAGCCTCGTTGAATATTCGTTCAACATTGGCTCGTTCTTCACCGGTTAATGGCATACGAGGCGCACGGGTTAACTCACTACCGCGGCCCGCTAATTGTTCACACAATTTAATGCACTGGACAAGTTTAGGTACTGTATCTAGGCGTAATAATGGTAAGAACCAACGCCAAATTTCAAGTGCTTCAACATATCGGCCCTGCTTAGCTAACTGATAAATGGCCACAGACTCTTTCGGGAAAACATTTGTTAGGCCTGAAATCCAGCCAGTACATCCAAGCATTAATGATTCCAGTGCAATATCGTCAACACCACCAAAAATAATAAAACGATCACCAAAAGCTGAATAAAGTTCAGAAATGCGGCGTGTATCTTCAGTTGCTTCTTTAATTGAAACGATGTTTTTTTCTTTTGCGAGGATTTTCATCCCCTCAATACCAACATCAACCCCATAAGTAACAGGGTTGTTGTAGATCATTATTGGTAAGTTACAGTTACGAGCAATCTGTTGATAATGGTGAATTGCTTCAGCTTCATCTGATTTGTAAATCATACCAGGGAGGACCATCAAGCCATCTATGCCAATCTCCTCACAAGCTTGACAAAACTCAATGGCAAACTGTGTTGATGTTTCAGCAACGCCCGATAACACAGGAACGCGACCAGCAACAATGTCTTTAACTGCCTTTAAAATAGCGATTTTTTCTTCGGGTGTGTGTGCAGCATTTTCGCCTACTGTACCTAAAGCAATTATACCATTTACACCTTCTTTGATTATGGTATCAATCATTTTCTGTGTCGCGTCAAAGTTGATGGATAAATCGTTGTTGTATTGTGTAGTTACCGCAGGGTAAACGCCTTGCCAATTTACAGCCATAATAGTCTCGTTTGTAAGTAGTTGATGATATTACTAAAGATATTTATTTGTTAAGTAATACTCGTTAAATTTAGGTATATTGTATACAATGTTGGTTTTGATGCAAGAAAAAAAATTTACTTAACTTAATCTTCAGCTATCAGCAAAGAAAAAGAGGTCATGCAATGAATGAAAAGCAAAATTCACGGAAAATTGCGGTAATTGGTGCAGGTATTATTGGTGTTAATTGTGCGTTAGCACTACAAATGCTTGGTTATAAAGTGACATTAATTGATAAAGGTGAAATTGGCGGCGGGTGTTCTAAGGGCAATGCGGGGCACTTTGCAACTGAGCAAGTTTTTCCTTTAGCAGAACCATCTTTATTAAAGCAATTGCCTGGTATGTTGCTTGATCCGCTTGGCCCCATATCATTATCACCGCGTCACTTTTTTAGGGCAATCCCTTGGTTTACAGCATTTTTTAATAATATGCGTACAACAAAAAGAGTGAGAAATAGTGAGGCAATCAAATCCTTAAATAACGATGCAATTGAATACTACAAACCTATATTAAGTGCGGCTAAGGCGGAGAATTTGTTAATCAGCAATGGCTCTTTATTAGTCTTTGAACAAACCCCTTATAAAGATGTTGTTATGATGTATAAACATTATCAACAAGCTGGCGTTGCTGTTGAGTTATTGAATAAAGAGCAGGCATTCGTGCTTGAACCCAATTTAAATAACAATATAAGCTATGCACTTTTTTTTACAGAGGTGGCTCATACCGGCGATCCTTTGGCTATTTGTCAGGTTTTAGCCGATCATGCTCTATCGTTAGGCATGAAATTTCAGCGGCTATCAATAGACAGTATTGGACAAAAACCAACAGGTATTGTGATCAACGCCATGAATGAGAGATTTAAATTTGATTACTGCGTTGTGGCAACAGGTGCTTGGTCTAAAAGCTTACTGAGCCAACTTGGCTATAAATTACCGATAGAAGCCGAGCGCGGTTATAGTCTGAGTATACCTATGGCAGAAAATAAATCGGCTTTATTATCTCGCCCTGTAGCATCTGCGGAGCGAAAATTTATTATTACACCCATGGACGAGCTATTAAGATTATCAGGCACAGTTGAATACGCAGGTTTACACGCGAAAGCCAAAAATAAGCGGGCAGATGTATTGCTAAAAAATGCTGAGTTTATACTTAATAAGTTACCTAAAACATTGTCTACAGAGAATAAGAATAATAGTACACGTTGGATGGGGTGCCGGCCATCACTACCGGACTCTTTGCCGGTTATTTGCCAAGCACCAAAACACGATCATATTTTTTTCGCTATGGGCCACCAGCATTTAGGGTTAACACAAGGGGCAGTTACAGGCAGGTTAATTGGGCAACTTGTGACTGGAGAAAAAACTGATATTGATGTCACTCCATTTTGCATTAGTCGATTTAATTAGCGGGCTATATTCTTAAGCCATACTTAGTCGTTTAACAAACTAAATAACCTAAACTCTGGATAATGAGTGCTGCTTATCCAGAGTTCAGGTTAAATAGTCTATAGCGTAAATAGGACATTATTTTAATATCGCTTCTGTAAGTTAAGGTTAAAGATAAAAACTTTTTTAGTTAACATACAATATTGGATTGTGGTGCATAGCATGCGATTTAGCTAAAAATATTAGATTTATCAGTTGGTTGCTTCAGGGGCAAAGGTAATGTTTTTTGCCCCTGAAACATAGCCGATTCTGAATAGCATAAGCTAGTTTATGCTATTTCTGGCTTGCTCTTAACATCCAAGCTGTTTTTTCATGAATACCCATGCGATCAGAAACTAAAGATGCAGTAGACTCATCATCAGCCGCTTGCGCTATTTTTAAAACATCTCGTGCTGTTCGGATCACTTGCTCATGTCCTTTGGTAAGTATCTCTACCATCTCTGCAGAGCTAGGTACGCCATCTACCTCTTTAATTGAACTCAGTTTTGAAAACTCTTTGTAGGTGCCCGGCGCAGGAACATCTAGGGTTCTAATGCGTTCAGCAATATCATCAACAGCGATTGCTAATTCAGTGTAATGCTCTTCAAACATTAAATGTAATTCGCGAAACTGCAATCCTGTGACATTCCAGTGAAAATTGTGAGTTTGTAAATATAACGTGTAAGAGTCAGCTAAAAGTCGTTTTAATCCATTAGCGATTTCTAGTCTATTTTCTTTATTGATACCAATATTTATATCAGTCATGTTATTACCTCATAGTTAAAGTTGTGAATTTAAACCGTGATTAAACTGAGTTTTAATTAACGGCTTGTACAATGAATACTAACGAGTGCTATTTATTTTTTATTTAACGTTTAGTTAATTTCGTGTAACTAAGATAGCGTTATTTTTGCCTAATAATAATGTTCTGTAAAATAGTAAAACTTGATAGTATTGTTCAATTAAATTGAATTATCAAATGCGATAACGCTAATGGCGAGTAGAATTATCGGCATGAATTATTTAATAATAACTATCGATAAACAACTGCCATCCAATAGTTGTCATACACTTTAAATAAGGCTTTATTCAACGTTGATCACGGTATTTTTTGCAGAGTAAATGCGCCTCGAATATCACCTAGACTGAAGCCGGTCGCGTTATCATGAGGATATAGAACTTTTACTTTATTACTAACCTCGTCAGCTAATGTCTCACCGTGGCATGTTAAACACAAGCCTGTCGTGGGGATGGGCTTCATATAGCGATATATTGTTTTTTCGGCTGTTTTAATCGTCTCTGCATATTCCATTGTTTCAATTGCTTCGCCATCGGCTTTACGTTGTTCAAACAGCTGTAAAACTTGGGTTTCCCATTCATCAGCTTGATTATTCTCATTACGCACTTTTAAAGAGGTCCTGGCAATATCCCACGGCGATGAAGAAGAGTTTATTTCAGCGATCGGCATTGCTTGAATATTACATTCCGATAATGCTTTGATAGGACCAGCTGATTTCATCGATGTTTTTAAAACGGTTTTTAAATCGCCACCAAAGGCTTTAACCAATTCACGCGCCTGCTGAAGGTCTTGAGCCGGTATGCTGCTTTGAGCACTTGTCAGTAAAGGCACGGTTAAAGTGCTAGCAAATAACACGGTTATATTGAAAAATTTCATTTAGCTCTCCATCATGGAAATCGCTTTTCATCAGTAGCTTCATGCTTAATTAAGCGAAGTTATTCGCATTAGTGCATATCAAAAATATGCGCTTGTTGGCTTATTAAAGCAAGATATTGACGTACTCATTGGCGGTCAAGTTGACATAAGTCAACATACATACTTGTAGCGCTAATTGCAGTGAAGGTAATGACAGTTTTCTGCCTTTTGCTAGAACGAGAATAGGTTATATTTTTAAAAATATGACATAATTTTGTTTTAGTTAATGTATTAGTCGTAAAGGAAGTGTAGGTGTTAGCTGATTCGATAGTTGTTCTGGATTTTGAAACCACTGGCTTATCACCTGATCAAGGAGATCGGGCGATTGAAATAGGTGCGGTCAAACTTGAAAATGGTGTCATTACCGATAGGTTCCAAGCGTTGATGAATCCAGGGCGGCGCATTAGTAGTTTTATTGAAAATTATACGGGTATCAATAACCGCATGTTGGCTGTTGCTCCATCTTGTGCGAAGGTCATGGCTGATTTTTCTGATTTTATTGGCAATAGCAACTTATTAGCCCATAACGCTTCTTTTGATGCTCGTTTTTTGGAGGCGGAACTTGCTCGTTTAAATCGTCAGGTGATCGGTGAGTTTACTTGTTCGCTATTAGTTTCTCGACGTATCTACCAAGATGCACCAAATCATAAGTTGGGTACATTAATTAATTATAAAAATATTGCTGTTGACGGTGATTTTCATAGAGCATTATTTGATGCAGAAATGACCGCTGAGTTATGGCTAGTTATGTTAAGTGATATTCGAGCACGTTTTGGCTTAGATAATATTCCTTTTAGTTTAATTAAGCGTTTAGCGAAAACGCCAAAAGCACAAGTGATTAAGTTGCTGAGAAATTATGCCGATAGGCTATAGCATTGTTGCAAAGGGTCTTTATTAGGCGAATAAGACCCTTTAACTTGATAGATAGCTTAGTTTGATGGTTGTACTATCGCTTCATTTTTATTTATTGCTGTTAGCTGCTCATTAAGCCAATGAATAGCATTATCACGCCCCAATTCTAATCCAGAAAACTCTTTAAGATTTAAGTTGTCCATGTGTCGCACTGATATCAATTCTTTTGTTTGTTGTTCGCTCGCCTTATTGTAATTAATGATAGCTAGTGCTTTTAAATTTTCGGCAGAGCCAACACAAAGCAATGCCTCATAGGCAAAGCTATAACTGTTTATTCTATTAACTAGCACCGCGTAATTACCCGAAAATCGTTTTGCTAATAAAGCATCGTATTCGTCAACTATCTCTAAGGTTATTTCTATATTTTCATTAATGATGACTTCAGCAATATTTGTATCAAGAAAGTTAATTTGGCCAAAACTAGTATTTAACTTCATACTTTTTTTGCTCCTCTAAGATTTGACTTTATGAATGATGAAACCAATGGTTGTAAACTCGCAGCTTTCTTATCGAAATGATGAAACCAATGGTTTTATACCTGCAGCTTTCTTATCGATGTATTTATAAAATAGGTGATTTTGTCTACTTTATCCAATTATCAGGCTAATTAAGGTAGAACAGCAAGTGAATAGACGGGAGAATTGTTGTAGATTTGTATCTGATAAAGAGACTCAATTTATATGTTTTTAATTCGAAGCTGAATTTTAGAAATTATATTTTTTGAGTAAAATTTTATAATCTGTACTCAATTTATACTTATGCATTGCTTGATTGAAGCGTGCAACGTCATCAACATTTTTAAAAACTACGCGATAAGGACTTAATGGAAAAATATAATGAAACTGGATATCATTTTGTTTTTCACTCATACCAAGGGCATGTAAGTAATGTAAAAATATTTTAATATCCATGACTAAAATATCAACACGTCCGAGTAATAGCAGTTCTACTTGTTTTCTTTGGTTTGCTACCTGAATAAAAATAGCGCTATCTGTGACTGCAGCAGCAAACTCTTGACCTAATACTTTGTGAGCAAGCTGAAAGGAAGCAACAGAATAATTTGCTATGTCCGAAATAGACCTAAGTTTTATTGCTCTATTTTTTAATGAGATAGCAACATTTTGATAGTTAATATAACTTTCACTGAGTTGATCATTTTTTGGAAACATCTGTTGATTAACAGTCATAACCGCACTGATGTCAGACAGTTCAAGCATTTTTTCTGAGCGGCCATAAGGAATAAAGATAAACTCAGGTGTTTTCCCTATATTCGTTAATACCTGACGAATGAGCTCTAACTCAAATCCAGCTTGTGCTTCTTTAATGACATAAGGGGGTTTCGAAAGTCCAACAACAACCTTAAATGTTTGTTTTGCAACACTGTTTGTTGATGTGAACAGGGCAATGATAAACACAATAATATGTATTGGAAGAATAGATTTTATAGTTAACTCACTTAAACTTTTGCTAGCATTAATCGTTAGTAATATTAGCGTAGCTAGCTTGTAAGGTTATTACAAGATTTTGTGGCGACAATTCTATTTCTAAACCGCGCTTTCCACCACTAATAAATAGTGAATCTAATGACTCAGCACTTTGGTCTAGTATCGTTATTAAGCGTTTCTTTTGTCCTAATGGACTAACCCCCCCAAGAATATAGCCAGTTGAATTTTCTACTTTGTTTTCATCAGCCATTTTTACTTTTTTTGACTGTAGTATTTTTGCCAGTTTTTTTAAACTCAGCTTTTCTTTGACAGGAATAACTGCAACGGCTAAGTAGCGATTATCAACATCAACCACCAGTGTTTTGAAAACGCTGTTGGGACTCACTTGTAACTTTTCGACAGCTTCTAAGCCGAAAGATTTACAATCGGTATCGTGTTGATATTGGTGTAAATTATAAGGGACAGATAATTTTTTTAGTTGCTTAACCGCTGGTGTCATCTTACTTTCCTAACTCGCATCTAACGTTTAAATAAAATATTTTTATACGTTAATTTGCTGTATGTAATGTGTCAACAGCTATGTTTTTGCTAATGTCATTCGCTAGTTCAGTGATAACTGTGCGCATTTTCTCTACAGCATGCGGGTAACCATTAGCGTTTAAATCTGCTGTTAAGGTAAAATGATGTACTTTTACCGCGTTGTTATTATTTTTTTCTTTCAGCCAATAACGTCCCGTGAGTATTGCTTGAGACTGGTGAGTTGAATGAAATGCGTTGATTTTCAATATTACTTCTGTGGTTGATTTTACCTGCTGTGGATTCAACACCGGCATATAATTATGATGGTTATCTATAGCATTTAAATCTTGGATCAATCCTTCAGTAATACTCATTTGTAAAGGCTCAGCCCACATATGAAAATGAGCATAATGTAATTGATGCTCTGAAAGCTGCAATACCAAGCTTGCCTGTTTTAAATACTCAGGTAACTCTAATAAGTTGATAATAACTACAGGCTTGTTGTTATTGTTGTTATCGCTAGCTTTATTTAGCGTAGGGCTATTGAGCAAATAATACTGTGTTTTGGCTGTATTATTGCTACTACAAGCGGTTATTAGCATAATTGACAAACTAAAGATGATTAAAGCCTGTTTCATTGTGTTGCTCCATTACGTTTTATCGGCATCGGCTCAGACACTTCACCATTATTAAAAATTAAACTGTTGGGTTTGTGCTTTAATTGATTGAGTAACGGCTTTAATTCATTCATGGTTGCCGTTAGTGTGTTCAATGTTGTACGTAAATCTTCATATCCTCGAGAGCCGGAAGATAAATCTTTCGTTAAGTTATTAATACCCTGTAAGGTTTTATTGAGCTCACTGCTGATTTTCTGTTGCTCAACTTGACTGAGCAATTTATTCAGGCTTTGGCTAGCACTTTGTAATTCTTTCGCCGTTTGCGCAACATCTAACATTAACTGGTTGGCGTTATTACTTAAGTCATTTAGTGGAATGCTATTCAAATTATCCATAAATTGTTCAGCTTTAGTGGTAATTTGAGCAAAGTCATCACTACTGGTTGGTATAATTGCAAACTCTCCATATTGTTCAATTTTACTGATGGGTTGATCTTTATTGTGTTGTAAATCGACATACAAACTACCCGTTAAAATATTACCAGTACGCAGTACGGCTTTTAAGCCATGTTTGATCCAGTAAACATTTTGCTCTAGCATTAAATTTTCGCCTTCTTGGTTATCAGGCAAACCGATACGACCAGGCTGTAAACTGATCAACACAGGAATCTTAAAATCTGCTTTGGTGAGTTTATTTTCATTTCTCGTCAGCGCTATGTTTGTCGATTTTACTTTACCTATTTGTACCCCTCGGTATTCAACAGGTGCCCCCACAGAAAGACCTCGAATGGAGTCACTGACGAGAACAACAAATTCGATAGAGCGTCGATATCTTTCATCATTGGCGGCATCATAACTCTCGTAAATATCATAATATGAACGTTCGCCAATTTTATCACCAATATCCATACCATCAGGAACGCCAAAGGTAACTCCATTGGTTAACATCGTTTCAAAGTTACCGGTTTTTACAGAGATACCATCGGCATTTAAATCAAATTGTAAGCCACTGACATCCCAAAACTTGGTATTGCTCGTAATGAGCTGATGATAGGGCGCTTTGATAAACGCATTATAATAAACAACACGTTCTTCAAAGTTGAAATAAATATCTTCAAATTGGCCAACAGTTAAGCCTTTATAGATAATAGGATCTCCCTTTTTATAGGCGAATTGATCATTACTGTTGAGGGTGATGTGTAAGCCAGGAGTGCCAGCAGGCGTTAAAGGGGGAGAGTCGATAGCGTCAAATTGCTCACTCTCCTTATTACTTTTTCCTGGTGATATTTCTATGTAAACCCCTGATATTAAAGTGCTTAACCCTGAGACGCCCGTGTGTGATATTTGTGGAGAAACCACCCAGAACAAGCTATCTGAAACGAGGAGTTTGTTGGCAGTTTTTTTTATTTTAGCCGTCACAATAACGCCATCGCCACTGTCGTTTAGCTCTATTTGACTCACCTCACCGATATCAACATTTCGTGATTTTATTTTAGTTTTTCCTGCTTCCATGCCTTCAGCCGTAGAAAAATTAATGGTGATTTCTGTCCCCTCATTACTCCATTGATAGTAGAGCATCCAGCAGCCAATAAAAACGGCAATAAGTGGTACAAACCAGATTGTAGAGACGGTTTTAACAGGCTTTATTTTTGCGTCAGGTGTTTGTACATCATTCATAATCGTTTGTATTTTTCCAAATTAATTGAGGTTCAAAACTCATTGCGGCTAGCATAGTAACAACAACAACACCCGAAAATGCTAATGTCGCGACACCTGGTGTTATACTCATGGCAGGCCCAAGCTGGATCAAACTGGCCAGAATAATAACAACAAAAACATCTATCATAGACCAACGACCGACAAACTCGGCCATTCGATACCATTTTACTCTCTTTAAGCTTAATCTATCACTTTGTTTTTGAACACTATAGTTTAACCAAACTAATACCAGTATTTTTGCTACAGGCACCAGAACACTGGCAATAAATATAATGATAGCGATAGGGTAAGAGCCTAAATGCCATAGTAAAATAACCCCGCCAATAATCGTGCTAGGGTCATCTTGACCTAACAAGTGTGTTGTCATGATTGGGTAAGCATTAGCGGGGATATATAAAATAATAGCGGTAATGAGCAAAGCCCAAGTTTTTTGTACGCTTAGCGCTTGCGATGTTGGATCTACCCGAGCAATTTTATGCTGACTTTGTTGAATTTCAATATTATGTGCGGATTCAGCTTGCGCCAATAATTGGTAAAGCTGTCGTTTATCAATATGCAATACCACGAGTGTCATTGATAATGTAAATAAAATGAAGGCATAAAAAGATAAACCTAATGCAATGTCAGCCATAGAAATAATTTTTATCAAACTGACCAATGTGCCTATAAGAAAAATCTCCACCATGCTCCAAGGTAACAGTTTAAAAACAATATCTAATATTCGGCGACCATGTTTAGGGTAGAGGCCTTTTTTCAAAGGAATTAGTAAATAAATAACCGATAACAACACCACACTTGGAATGGCAAAAATAGTCAGTAATTCAATCAGCGCCAAAATATGATAATTATTATCGATTAACACAAAAAAGCTCGAGATAACGGCAAAGTGATTTTCTAAACCGTTACTGCTAAATGACAAAAAGTTGAAAGGTAAAGAAGCTAATAAAAAAATTAATGCTGTAATGGCAAAAGCGATAACTCTTTCGACCGCATTTCGATGAATTGTACTCAAGGTATAACCACAGCGCGGGCATTGCGCTTTTTGATTTTCTTGTAAATCTGGCAGTTTGACTATCAGAGCACATTCGTGACACTGAACTTCAAATGAATATGTTTCGTTGTTTGACAAATTCTTATGGCATTTAGCATGCCGCTCTTGATTAAGTTTAACCTTGGTATTTTAAATTAGCATATATTTAATGACAATTGACTTAATAATTTTTCTTTAGGGTTATTTATGGCTGACTCTAACCTGATGATGTGTTGATTCAGGTCATTAAAGGGAATTGTGCAAGCTTTTAATATGTGTCTGTAAAACAGGGATAACTTCTGTTTCGAACCAAGGGTTTCTCTTTAACCAAATGTTATTACGCGGGCTAGGATGAGGGATAGGTATGATTGCAGGCGTAGAATCCATATAATACTGTTGCCAATGCTTAACCGTTTCGGTCAAAGTAGGCATTTTACTTTTAGCTAAATGCCAATTTTGCGCATAACTACCAATGGCGATGATTAACTCTATTTGTGATAATTGTTGAAGTATTTTTTCTCGCCATTGTCTGGCACATTCAACTCGCGGTGGTAAATCACCAGCATTACCTTTACCAGGATAACAAAATGCCATTGGCAGTATGGCAAAAAATTTATCGTTGTAGAAGGTTGCTGTATCAACACCTAACCAAGCTCTCAGTCTTTCACCACTTTTATCATCAAAAGGTATTCCTGATTGATGCACTTTTAGTCCTGGTGCTTGGCCAGCAATAAGGACTTTAGCCGATGGTGATATTTGTACTACAGGGTTAGCACCAAGCGCTAAAGAATTATGGCATAGGGTGCATTGATGAACATCATTAAGTAATTGAATAAATATTTCAGACAATTTAACTAACCTTTTGCTAGCTGGGCTGAGTAATGATCAAAAACGTTAGTAAAAAACGCTGCTATCAAGAAATGATAACAGCGTTTTAGATAATTTAATGTAGCTTAGTTAATGGGGATTAACGCTTAACGGCTACTTTTTTATCAACACTAACCTTGGCTTCGATACGTCTATTTGCTTCATGTGCTTGAGCAGTATTAGCGTCACTAAGTAACTCTTCTTCACCCATACCTAATGCTGTAAGGCGTGATGAATCAATGTTAAATGTATTAACTAACACGTTAACAATGGCATCAGCTCGTTGTTGAGAAAGCTTTTTATTAAATGCAGCAGGTCCTACACTTGATGTGTGACCTTTGATGGTTAATGAAGTATGTGGGTACTGCTTTAAGAAGTCAGCAGCTTCTTTGATGTTGTCTAAGTATTCGGCTTTAACAATTGCTTTAGAGTTATCAAATTTAACATGTAAATGTAAGGCGTCATTTTCTTCAGTAAAAATAGTACAACCGTTTACATCTACTTTGTTGGCTACTGGCGTTGCTTTACATTGGTCTTTACTGTCAACAACACCGTCGTTGTCACTATCCATAGGTTGAACAGCAACTGGCGCTACTGCTGCCGGTTTAACAGGGGCAGAACGTACAACTTTTTTAGCGCTATCGCCAAAAAAGTAAATAAAACCAATCTGCGCACTTAAATCAGTGTATTTGTTATCGAATTGGTAATGACCATTACCTTCAAAGTAAACAGCACTACGTTCGCTAAGGTAATGACGGTAGCCAGCACCAACATTTGCTGATAATTCAGTGTCAATAACGTCTATAGCACTAGCACCACCCATAACATAAAAATTTTCTTTGTTAGGGAAATACAAGTAATTTGCTGCGATATTTTTGCCTGATGGGGTCGAAGGAGCCCAACCCGTTCGAGTCAAGTTAAGGTCAGTATAAGAAACTCTTAATTCTGAAAACTCACTTAAACGGTAACCGAATTCAGCACCAATACCATTAGCGTGTTTGATGAAGTCTACATCATTTGGCGCTAATCTATCATCATCAGTATTCATACGCATACCGTGAATACCGCCATAATATTTGCCAACAAGATCTTCTGCTTTAGGTTGTTCTTGTGCGTTAGCACTCAATGCACAGAGTATACTTGAAATTAATAGAACTGATTTTTTTTGTAAACGCACAATAAAATTCCTTTTGAGATAAATTGTTAATGAAATGTATCACTATGATCATTTTATTGTATATCAATAGTGATTGCAGCATATATATCAAAATTTACACTACAAATTAGTTATATAGAATATTAGCATGATTTATAAATTCAAGTAACAATTGTCAATTTTACATTTTATTTACCGCAAAATTGTCCTGTTATTTTGTCACAATAACTTGGTGTTGAGCTTGTTAAATGTTTATTGATAGATTAAAAAAGTTTAACTATATTCGAGCACTGCTTTCTCAAGCTATAATGTTTATTTTAAGTTTGTGATAGATACAACAAACGATTAAATGGTTTACGAGACACGACTTTTGCTGTTGCTCGACAATCGCTAAACTCGAAAGCGCTGGCATCAACTTGTTTGAAACGGTGATTACTATGTTGATATATATCAGCGCGACCTCTAAATTTACAACTATCGTTAAGTGAGTTGTCACTTGACCCAAAAGGCATTATTAGGAAGTAATATGAACACAGAAGCAGCCTATGCTATCGGAACTCCTGGCAAGAAGTGGACAGATGGTGACAAGGAAACGTGGTTCCAACAACAACATAAAAAGCGTAGTTACTTTGAACAAGTTGTCACAAAGTTGGATGAATTGAGCACGAATTTTATTATCGAGCAATATGGTAATTTACTTTACGATGCTGAAAATTATCCATTGTACGCGTTAAAGTCGGCTAATTGGCTTGCAGATAAACCGGCTATTTTAATTACCGGTGGCGTGCACGGTTATGAAACCAGTGGTGTACAAGGCGCGATACGTTTTTTAAAGGATGCAGCTGCACAATATCAAGGTAAATTTAACTTTGTTGTGCTTCCTTGTATTAGCCCATGGGGATATGAAACGATTAATCGTTGGAACCCTTTAACGCTAGATCCTAATCGCTGTTTCTATGAAAACAGCCCAGCTCAAGAGTCTTCAGCGGTAATGCAATATATTAAAACGCTTGCTGTTACATTCATGGCGCACATCGACCTGCATGAAACAACGGATAGTGATAATAGTGAATTTAGACCAGCACTTGCTGCAAGAGATGCTATTGAACAGAAAAGTTGGAATATACCCGATGGCTTTTATTTAGTTGGCGATAGCACTAAACCTCAAGCTATGTTTCAAAAAGCAATTATTGCGTCGGTTGAGCAATGTACACATATTGCCCTCGCGGATGATGAAAATAAATTAATCGGTGAACCTTTAGCGCAGTTTGGGGTGATTAATTATGCAGCGCGTAAACTAGGTTTATGCATGGGTTTAACCGATGCTCCCTATGTCACAACAACAGAAGTCTATCCAGACAGTCCGCGAGCAAGTGATGAAAGTTGTATTATCGCCCAAGTTGCTGTGATCACTGGTGCACTAAACTATTTAAGCGCTCTATAACGTTTTGACTCTGCTATATTTCCTAAAGCTGATTGTGATCGGGTCGAGCAGTAGTTTACTTGATGTGATTAAATAACAGCTTAGCTATTAATCTAGTTGAGATGATATGCGTGACGGTAATAAAATAACCTAACGCATAGCGCAGAATCTCGATATATTTCCTTGCATAATCAGTGATACATGTTATTTTTCCTGCATTAAATAATTGAGGATGGTTTTTCATGCCAAAAGCAAGTGATATAAAAAAGAATGCCGCGATAGAATATAACGGTAAAGTGATGATAGTTAGAGATATTGAGCGCTCAGTACCTCAAGGTCGCGCCGGTGGTAGTTTATACAGAATGCGCATGTACGATGTTGTGACTGGCGGTAAAGTTGATGAAACATTTAAAGCTGAAGATATGCTGAACTTTGCTGATTTAACTCGTCGTCCAGCGATGTTTTCTTATATTGACGGTGAAGAATATGTTTTCATGGATAATGAAGATTACACGCCATACAACTTGAACAAGTCTTCAATTGAAGATGAAGCATTATTTATTAATGAAGATACTCAAGGTTTATTGGTGATTATTGTTGATGGTGTACCTGTTGCAATTGATCTACCTTCAAGTGTTGAGCTTGTGATCACAGAAACTGACCCATCTATTAAAGGTGGCTCTGCTACAGCTCGTACTAAGCCTGCTATTTTATCAACAGGCTTAACAGTACAAGTACCTGAGCATATCTCAACCGGTGATAAAATTAAAATTAATACCGAAGAGCGTAAGTTTATGGGCCGCGCAGATAAGTAAGTATTAACTGTAAACTTATTGAATACTAAACCAGTGCGTTAAGCACTGGTTTTTTTATCTAAAGCCTTATTAGCGAGTAAATTACTTACCAACACATTTCGCTTAAAGCCATTTATTTATAATAATGAAACCACTTTTTAAATAAAAAGCCTTGTACATAATCAACATTAATTTTGCGAGCAAAGACAATATCGCTTGCTGTTTCAACTCCTTCAAGAATAACTTTTTTACCAGCACTATGCGCATAATTAATTAATGTTTCTACAAGTAGCATAAACTGGTTATTGTGTTTTTCTGCTACCACATGTTTATCGAGCTTAATATAATCAACGAGCTGAATAACAGATGTTGATACCATTGAAAGTGGATTACAAACATCATCAATCGCAGTATTAATATCACTTTTTGCCAAAGTATCTATCATCGCTAAACTTTTAATTGCATCGTTAACTTCTGAATTCTCTATTAATTCAACCACGATATTGGCACTTCTAAAGCTTTTGAATAATGTTAGAAAAGGATTTTTGTCACTATCTTCACCGGTAGAAAAGTATGAGTCCTGATCTAAGTTAACAAATATATCGCTTTGGCTTGGTGCGTAATCCAATTGCAGTAATTTTTGTTGATATTCAACTTGGAACAGGGTCAGTGGACTGTCATGTAGTGCAGCATAAATAATGTCAGGAGCTATATTTTGCTTGTTGCTATCTGAAAATCTCGCTAAACACTCATAAGCCATAATATCCTTAGATTTTAAATCAACAATAGGTTGATACTCAACACCATAGCGTTGTGATTCTATTAACTCTATTAAACTTAGTGGGGAGATTGGCTTGCTATTCATTTGCAAACACAAATAAGTACTTCATTTGTGCATATCCTCATTGACTATAAAATCATTATTTTAAATGAGAATCATTTGCATGTAAATCTTAACTGATAGTAATATATTGATAATATTTAATAAAATGGGTAAAGCTTAACTTTGAAGTGTTTGTAGAGTAAATGGCCAGAGACAATATGATATCAACTGGCAATTAATGAGTGCTTTTATCTTTTATTATTCTTTGATAACAATTGACTTTCCTCTACCACCAGACTCTGCCGCTGCATCAAGTGTTTGTTGATTTTTTATGATCAGCTGAACAAAACCAAATTTATTCTCGTTGAGTGTATATCCTATGTTTTTAAGCACTTCTTTTTCTTGTTCTGCAATACCAGGGTAGTGTTTGATAACATCTTTAGGTAATAACTGATGATGAAATCTTGGCGAGTTCGCTGCCTGTTCAGCAGTCATGTTAAACTCGATTACATTTAGGATCGACTGATAAACAGAGCTGATGATAGTGGTGCCACCAGGTGAGCCGGTGACTAGTTTCACTTTTTCATTTTTTAGAAGTATTGTAGGTGTCATCGATGACAGCATACGTTTGTTGGCTTGAATTGCATTGGCTTCACCGCCAACCGCACCATAAACATTAGCAACCCCAGCTTTAATGCTAAAGTCATCCATTTCGTCATTGAGGATAAAGCCAGCACCATCGACAATTACACCACTACCAAATGTATAATTAATGGTTGTGGTGTTTGATACGGCGTTACCCCATTTATCGATAATTGAAAAATGTGTCGTGTCTGGGCTTTCTTTCAACCCGGGCTTAATGGTCTTAGTTACAGAAATACGATCAGGCGAAATACCTAAGATACGTTGTTTTAAATAACTGTCGGCTAGTAAACTTTCTTGGGGAACGTCATAAAAGTCTGGATCACCCAAATACTCTGCGCGGTCAGCAAACACACGTTTTCCTATTTCAGCTAAACGATGAATATAAGCGGCTGAGTTATGTTTTAATGGGGCTTTATGCTCGGCTAATAAGTCATACATATTTAGCCACTGTAGAATCGCAATTCCACCTGAACTTGGTGGCGGTGCGGTGATCACTTGATGGCCACGCCAAGATTTTTCTAATGGCTTACGCCAAGTAGCGCGATAATTTACTAAGTCATCACTAGTAATAATACCACCATGTTTGGTCATAAATTCTGTGATTATTTTTGCGGTTTCTCCTCGATAGAAGCCGTCACGACCTTTATCAGCAATACGTTGTAAGGTTTTTGTTAAGTTAGTTTGTTTGAATACAGTTCCGGCTTTTGCTTGTGAAAAATGTTTGGAAAAATTAACGCGTATGCCGTCTTCTTTAAAGCTGTCTATTCGCCATTTAATATTTTCGGCTAAATTTTCATGAACGATAAAGCCATTTTTAGCTAATGCTATTGCAGGCATAACGAGTGTTTTCCAAGGTAGCGAACCATACTTCTTATGCGCTTGCCACATACCGTCCACTGTTCCCGGTACACCAGATGATAAAACGCCATATAAAGACTGAAAAGGAATAACATGACCGTTTTCATCTAAATACATATCACGATGGGCTTTTGCTGGAGCCACTTCACGATAATCAAGAAAATCGGCAACATTATCTTTATAAATCACCATAAAGCCACCGCCGCCAATATTACCTGCTTCAGGTAGGGTAACGGCTAAGACAAACTGTGCAGCGATAGCAGCGTCAATGGCATTGCCACCTTGGGCCAATATTTGCGCTGAAACATCAGCGCTAAAACTGTCAGGCATGGCAACAGCAGCTTGTTGTTTGGCCTGTATCGCAGTGGCAGCACAACAAGATAGTGAATAGGTAAGTAAAGTGATTGAGAAAAACAGTTTTTTTATCATGCTAATTTATATCGCAATTTGGCTATTTGCTTACAGACTAACGTGTTGACAAAAAATGTACAAACAGTGGCTGAAAAATAAGTAAATAATTCATCTAATGCCATTAAAGTAATTCTGTAACGATTCGTTTGAGTAAGAAAGTTTCCCGCTCAATTGAGAGGCCTTTTTTGTGACTATTTTTAATAACATCTTCGTTGTGCTTGATAGCCTCATGAATGTTCAGCCAAAGAGCTTGCATACCATTTTGTAATTCATGAGGTTCAAGTTTTGGGGCTAATAGTTCAGCATCAATATCGCAGGTATAGCAATAAGATAACATATGAACCACATCGAACTCTGCTTTATACCAATTACGGTATTCTTCATAACAGCCAAATTCTTGAATATTGGTAACGTTATGGGCACCTGTTTCCTCTCGCAATTCACGAATTAAACCACTAATGTGGTCTTCACCCTCATCGATACCACCACCAGGTAAGCTATAGTCGTGATAGCGCTCAGTGAAAAGTAACAGAATTTCCTCACCTTTCATGACTATGGCGCGAGTTGCCTTGCGGGTAAAGCGGTTGTCAATATTAGGGTGAAGATCGGTGACTTTAGTTGATTTTAATATGCGCATAGGTAATTTTTTTGTTAAATATTCGTCATTTATGGGGATAGTGAGCTCTTAAATCAATAGTAAACTGCAATGTGTTGACAATGAAATGTTACATAAAGTTCGACAAAGCTATTTTAATTGTTGTCTTTTCATCTTTTACTTTCGCTAAAGGTTTTGATTTATCATTTTTATTTTGATTTTCTTTCGTTTTGTTTGTTGTTGTCTTTCATTGTGAAATATATTTGCTGATTTTTTAGGTAAAATGAAAGTTAGTATGTAATAATACAATTGTTGTAACGTGAATTAGGAGAGCATGATGTCTCACGAAGAAACTGTAATAGCAATTGAATCAAACAACCATACTATGGATACAGCAAAAACTATTGAGCAACAGTTAACTGATGCGCATGATGAAATTGCCGACTTAAAAATGCAAATTGCTTGGTTAGAGCGCTCTTACGAATAAAACAAAAACGAATAAAACAAAAATTATGATGTTAAAAAGGCCGATATAAATTTTATATCGGCCTTTTTTCTTGAGATAGTGCAAAGAAGCTTATATTAAGCTAGTTAACATTTCTTCTGAATAAGCTGTAGTTTCCTGGCCTTGACGAACTTTTTCAACGTAGTCTGGATTGGCAATAAAAGGACGTCCTATGGCAATTAAATCAAAACGTTCATCTGCAATTGCTTTACTGGCAGTTTCAGCAGTGTAACTTCCCACACCAACCAAGGTCTTGTTATAGTTTGCTCTTACATAGCTAGAAGCTTTACCATCTAAGTAATCAAACTCCATCGCATCATCGAAAATACCTATGTGTAAGAAGGCTAAAGATCTTTTTTCGAGTTCTGGCAATAAATAATCGAATACCGTGCGATCTTTTGCGTTTGTTGGCATATTAAAATAGGCCGCTGGCGATACTCTTAATGCGGTTCTTTCATTTCCGATCCGTGCAATAATTGCATCAACAACGGCTAGCGGGAAGCGCGACATGTTTTCTGCGGTGATCCCGTATTCATCTTTACGTTGATTGCTACCATAATGTAAAAATTGATCGATAAGGTAGCCATTAGCACCATGAATTTCTACCCCATCAAAGCCAGCTGAAATAGCATTTTCTGCAGCTTGTGCATAGTCACTAACTAGACCGTCGATATCTGCTTGTGTCACTGCTTTTGGCACTTGATAAGTTAGTTCACGCATTCTAGGTACACTGCCTTCAACTGCTATTGCTGATGGCGCAAGCACATCGCCTTGAGCAAAGAAGTGTGGGTGTGCTACACGACCTGTATGCCAAAGCTGGGCAAATATTTTGCCACCATTTTGGTGTACTTGACTGGTAACTTGCTGCCAACCTTTAATTTGGGCTGGGCTGAATAACCCCGGAGTGTTTGGATAGCCTTGACCATCAGGGCGAATAATAACGGCCTCAGAAATAATCAACCCCGCGTCAGCTCTGCGAGCATAATATTGCGCCATCGCTTCAGTTGGTACTAAATTTTCATCTGCCATACAACGTGTTAATGGCGCCATTAATATACGATTGTTTAGCGTAATTGTGTCGTTAAGGGCATAAGGTTGGAATAGGTTCTCAGTCATGACAATATCTCTTTCTTGAATATTCATTCAAGATACTCTTTTTTGAATATACGTTCAAGTATTATTTTGAACAAACATTCAAATAAGGGTACACTGTCATCATTGATACAGTAGCGTAAGGCGATTGAACCATGAGAAATGCTGAATTTGACAAAGAAGCCGTGCTTAGAGCCGCTATGATTGCTTTTATGGACAAAGGCTATGCAAAAACCAGTATGCAAGATTTAAAAGCGGCTACGGGCTTGCATCCAGGCTCTATATATTGCGCTTTTGAAAACAAACGGGGCTTGTTATTAGCAGCACTAGGTCAGTATCGTGCCGATCGAGCAACTGAATTTGAATATTTTTTTGCTGGCCAAGGTACAGTACTGATAGCATTGAAAAAATACCTTGATCATATTGTGCAAGAATGCCTGAGCTGTGAGGCAGCACAAGCGTGTTTGTTAACTAAAGCGTTAAATGAATTAGCAGAGCAAGATGATGAAGTTCAGGCTATTTTGATTGAAAATTTAGCTGATTGGCAATCGTCAGTCGCAGAGGTATTTAGACAAGCTATTACGGCTGGTGAATTGACGGGAAAACGTTCGGCAGAAAAATTATCTCGGTTTTTTATCATGGGAATTTATGGCTTACGCACCTATGCGCAAACTCATCCCGAAGCAGAAATAATGCATGAGTTGGCAGAGCAACTTTTTAGCGATTTGTGTCAGTAAAATATTGTAGTTACTCATTGTCACCACACACCTTTTAAAGCTGTTTGACGACAATGAGCGTTTGTGAATACTAAGCTAAGTTTGCTGATTTGTTGCGAATTAACGTAGTAAAAATAAGTAAATTGCCAATAAACCATAAATCTTTAATCAGGAAGTGTCCGGTAGTTGTCAGTAATGTTTCGCTTGATAATGCCCCTGAAAAACTTAAGAAAAAGGTTTGTGTTACTGCGAACACGGCACCTGACATGAGCACTGCCGGCATTAATAATTTTTGCTGAAAAATGGCTAATATGACCAGTGATAGCGCAAGTATATCGTATACACCAATAAGGTTAGATGTGGTTTGAATGTCCCAAAAACTATACATCCATGCCATTAAAGGTGAACTACTCACTAAACCTTCAATGCCTTTCGCTTCAAGTAAGGTAAACTTCATACCACCTATCCACAGCAATACCAGTATCACAGGAAAAGCATTTAACCAAATGGCTTTATGGCTTTCCAAATAAGGTTTAGTCAAAAAGATACCGATCGAGAGCAAGGCAAAATATTTGATCACCCCTTGGCCTGAGCCAATAGCTGGAAATCCGCCTAAAGATTCAATCCACATACTGCTACCTAAAAGTGGTAATAATGCAATGATGCTTAGGCCAATGATGAGAGCGCCAAGTTTGGCTCTTAATTCAATATGTTTGATTGCTAGCACTGAGAGTGCTGCTGCCGCTATAAAAGCTAAGCCAGCGACTTGATTGAAAACAACATCTGGTAGCAAGTTGCTGATGGCGAAAAAGTCAGTTGCTAAGGCAATTTGACGGTGATGACCCATTAATAGAATACTGCTACCTAATAATCCTAGCGATATTGCGAGTAAAGTTAGCAGGGCTGTAAAGTGTAATTTTTTCATTTAAATATCTTTTCTTTGTAAAGTAAATTGCGAATTTGAATCTTGCGAGCTTGTTATTACTTAGCGAAAAGACCTCGCCAGTGTTGAAAATATTTCAATCATGAATAAATACTTCGCCACATTGCTTCTGTGCTTGGTGAAAATTTAATCATATTATCTTGATGGCCTATGAATAAAAAATGCTAATTTAATCAGTGTAGTAAGTTGATCTTGATCATAAGTTAAAAAATAAATGTAATATTAGCGTAAACTTATTGAAAACACTTTGGCTCAATGTAATGATGAAATTAACATTTAATTTTGCTTGGAAAATGAAATTGCAGACAATGCATGGTGAGTTCGACATTGAAGTATATGGCAGCATAATTAAAGTAGTTTTACGTGGTGCTTTTAATGATATAGGTGCAAAAGCATTAGCCGTTGAGTTGAAAAATAACGTCAAGGCTTATCAGCAGGCACCATTTACCATCATGATGAATTTACTGGCGTTTGATGGTGGAACCCCTGAAGTATTTGCAGAGTCTGAAAGCTTTAATGCTTGGCTCAATAATACCAATATGGTTGCCAAGGCATTAATATTTACCTCTCCAGCACTTATTGCTATCGAGCGGACGTTGGTAAAATCAAAAGCTCCGCAAAATATTCGATATTTCGACAATGAAGATGATGCACAGATATGGCTGCATGAATACATTGATGAATTTCATAGTAAGTTAGCTTAAGTAACCTGAACTCTGGATAAGCAGCACTTGCTCAATGCTCC
>TARA_B110000211_G_scaffold57092_1_pt1 | contig 40248 bp, 38 predicted proteins | sample TARA_B110000211 | Tara Oceans TARA_B110000211 (sample SAMEA4397516) | marine metagenome | biome: Polar Biome; feature: [DCM] deep chlorophyll maximum layer (ENVO:01000326); material: water (ENVO:00002006), including particulate matter (ENVO:01000060) such as... | depth 30 m
GATGGGTGATAGAAGAAGCCATAAGTAAGATAGCACACTGGAATAATAATCATGGTAAAGCATTATCTGTTTCAATTAATTTATCAGTTATACAATTATCTGATAAGTCTTTAGTGAGCTTTATCGAAAGTACCATAGAAAAATATCAGTTAGATCCTAAACTTGTTGAGCTTGAATTAACCGAAACTGCACTATTAGAAAGTAGTGAACATGCCATTGGTGTTATAGAGTCGCTAAGTAATTTAGGATGCCATATCGCACTGGATGATTTTGGCACCGGTTTTTCATCGGTATCTCATCTGCAGAATTTCCCTATTAACACCGTTAAAATTGATAAATCATTAATGCTCGCTTCCGATGAAGCTAAAACACGTGCATTGATAGAAGGCCTTTCTGCCATGCTGCACTCGTTAGGTTTAGAAATTGTTGCTGAGGGTATCGAAGACCAAGCGAGTTTTGCTTTGTGTCAGCAACTGAATATTCAGCGCTCACAAGGCTATTATTTTTCTAAGCCACTTGATGTTCGTGCTATAGAGAAAAAGTTTTTGTGATTTATATTTCTGCATGCCATAGTGGGTTTGTGATTACTTTAACCAATTATATTTTTTGGAGTTTATGATAAAACCTTAGTTACATACCTTATATTTTTTTATTGTTATTTTAATACTGCCGAAGTTTGTCAGTGCTGATCAATTTTTAGTGCAAGATCAGCATGGCTTGCCGGTTGAAAATACCGTATTAGAATTTACAGTCGCTTCGCCTGTCACTACAAACATACTAGCGCCAAGTACATTAATTATGGATCAAATCAATAAACGTTTTGAGCCCGAGGTTTTAATCATCAATCAGCATGATTTTGTTAGCTTTCCTAATAGTGACAATATTAGGCATCATGTCTATTCTTTTTCCGAGGTAAAACCTTTTGAATTAAAACTATATTCAGGGAAATCTAAAGCGCCACTACAATTTAATCATGCTGGTATTTCAGTATTAGGCTGTAACATACATGACTCCATGGTTGGCTACATTTATATTTCTAATTCGCCACAAGTACTGCTAACAGACAAACACGGTATGGCAACAATAGATAGCGCAATTAAATACCAAAGCATTAAGCTTTGGCATGCTAATCTATCTGGCTCTGTTGACCAGACTATAGAAATTGACTCTGCAGACCTAGTAAGAAGTACGACTGATAAATCTTTATATAGCATTAAATTAACATTGGACTCCCCTGAGCCCAGAAATACTTTTCAGAGTGTATTCAAAAGTAATGGCAGGTAAAGTTAGCCTACGCCAACAGGTAACTCTGCTGGCCGTATCGCTTGTTATTCTGACAGTAGCTTGTTTATTGGCTGTTTCTTTATGGAAAACTATCACCTCACACCATCAACAAGTTGATCAGCAAATTGTCAGCGCTGAAAATGTCTTAATAGAATATTTACAAGCCAAAGAAGCATTACTACTTACGGCATCAAAAGTACTGACCGCTGACTTTGGCTTTAAGCAAGCTGTTGCGTCGCGTGACAATGGCACGATAGCTAGTGTTTTAGAGAATCATGGCTCACGTATTAATGCGAGCTTGATGCTATTAAGCGATTTAAACGGTAACATTATTTCTTCAAATAATGACCGTTTCTCCTCTGATTCTGCATTGGCCGATAGCTTAAATGCACTAAAACTAAATTTAAATAAAACCCAATTAATGCTGATTGACGATAACCTCTATCAATTAATTGTTTTACCTGTTAATGCACCAAGGACTATTGCTTATTCAGTTATTGGCTTTCAAATCGATTTAGATTTTATCAATGAACTTAAGCGCTTAATGGCTGTTGAGATAAGTTTTTTCTACAAAGATAAACTGATCATCACCAGTCAGCAATATGTCGATGTACTTCACAGTAACTATTTCCAAAACGTGGACACATTTTGGCTTATCTTTGAAAGAAAACTCTATGAAAACAGAAAAATAGCATTTACTAATTCTCAAAGTCATGACTATATTGCTCAAATTTCGGTTAATTTATTACCCCGTTATACCGAACTCGATAAACTAGTTTCCATTACACTACTCATCTCACTCTTTATTATCATCATTACCGCTATCGCGAGCAGCATAATCGCCCGAAATCTGACTAAACCATTACAACAGTTAAGCCTATTAAGTAATGACTTTGCTCACGGAAAGTATCATCACAACAGTAATTTTTCACACGGTAGTATCGAAGTTAATCATGTTTATGACAGTTTCATTAAAATGGGCTCTAAGATCCAGCAGCGTGAAGATAGAATTAATTATCAAGTCCAACACGACGCATTAACGGATATTTATAATCGCCCTACTTTTATTCACATGCTGTACCAACATATTGCCAAGCATGATCCTAAGCGCCATTGTTTTGTATTAGTTTTAGCCATGAATATTCGAAATTTTAAACGAATTAACGATAGTTTAGGCTCTGATATTGGTGATTTAACCCTAAAATCTGTTGCTCAGCGTATCCAAGAAATCTATCAAAAAGAAATGCTGATGATCGGGCGCTTTTCTGGTGATGAGTTTTTCATCGCTATGAACCTAGATGATCAAGCCTCTACACAAGCTATTATAGAAAGTTTTTTAACACACCTAAAAGCTCCAATAAAAGTGAATAAACTATGGCTAAACTTAAATTTTCGTCTTGGTGCTTGTCTGTTTCCACAACAAAGTACTAACGCCAAAGAGTTAGTAAGACGCACATCCATCGCCTTAGAAGCCGCAAGAAATGAAAGAAAAACGGTCAGGATTTATCAAGACGGAGAAGATGAAGCCTATCTAGAAAGGTTAAACTTATTAGAAGAACTTAGGGCGGTAATTACCAATAATACTGGTGAATTATTTATGGTTTATCAACCTAAACTTAATATTAAAACAGGTAAAATAGAAAAAGTTGAATCTTTAATTCGTTGGATAAAGCCCGATGGTCAGTTTATTTCACCAGAGCTATTTATTCACTTGGCAGAACAATCAGGTCTTATTATTAAATTGACCCATTGGGTGATCGATACAGTAATAAAACAGCAACAAAGCTGGCGAGCTAATAACATTAATCTCAAAGTGGCAATTAATATCTCAGCTCAAGATATTACCCACATAGATTTTGTCGATTTTATCTTTAGCACGCTATCAAAGTACAATGTCGATCCACACCTGCTTACCTTAGAAATTACCGAGCGTGATATCATGATTAATGAGGATCTCGTGATCAGCAGTTTAACTCAATTAAAACAGTCAGGTATTCAAATTTCCGTTGACGACTATGGTATTGGCCAATCATCTCTTGGGAAATTAAAACAGCTACCTATCGATGAATTAAAAATAGATAAAGCATTTATTCTTGAGCTAGACAAATCTGTGAAAGATCAATTCATCGTACAATCAACAATAGAATTAAGCCATCAACTTGGCTTTAGCGTTGTTGCTGAAGGTGTTGAAAATCAAGCTTCGCTTGATATACTCAAAATAATGAAGTGCGATCATGTTCAAGGCTACTATATTTCACGCCCAATTAAATCAGCACAATTACTTACATGGTTAAAAGCTTATGTATAAATTTACCCTTCATACTTTACTTGTTCTTTATTCATTTAATTGTTTTGGCGAAGGAAAAATTTTAGCTACACCAGGGGTTTCTCAAATTGAAGGAGCGGGTGGTGGTGGTCTTGTTCCTTGGGCACAATTAGCCGGATACGCTACACCAGAGAGTATTTCTGTCAGTGGAGCTTGTACGCGCGTGACTGTCAAAGATTTCTCATTAAATACTTGTGGCTTACAAGCAAATTTTTACGACCGAATTGAGTTATCCGTAGCTAAACAAAATTTTACAGTAAAACCACTTAATCTTGACTTAAAGCAGACTATCATTGGGGCAAAAATTAACTTATTTGGCGATTTTATTTACTCTGATTTACCCCAAGTGAGTTTAGGTGTTCAGGCAAAAAAACTATCAACTAGTGAAGTGGCATTTTCATTAGGGGCAGAAAAAGATTCTGGTACTGATGTTTACATAGCCGCTAGCAAGCTCCACCTCGGCTTTATTAATGGCTATAACTGGTTATGGAACATCACAGCTAGACATACACAAAGCAATGAAATTGGACTACTGGGCTTTGGTGGTTCAGCTAATAAACACAAAATTCAATTAGAAGCCTCAAGCGCTATTTTATTAAACCGGCATTTAGCCGTTGGTGTAGAGTACAGGCAAAAACCAGACAATTTAAACCTAGGTGAAAGCCATTGGAAGGACATTTTTGTTGCTTGGTTTCCCAATAAAAATATAAATCTTACATTAGCTTATGTTGACTTAGGTCGTATTGCCACTATTAATAATCAAACAGGCTGGTATTTATCAACTATGTGGTATTTATAATGAATAGAATACGTATTACTTTACTGTTGATAATATTCACCTCATCTATCGCTTGCTCGACGACTAATATATTGCAAGAAAAGCCTAAAAAGTTAGCCTTTGAAGAAAGTCTTTATGCAGAGATAGGTCAGCAAGTAGCACTGGATAAAATCGTCGATAACTTAATTAACATCATCGGCCAAGACGACGTTGTATTTAGTCACTTTGCTGATAGTAATATTGCACATTTTAGAATAAAGCTAAGCTTATTCTTATGCCAAATTACAGACGGACCATGCCAGTATAATGGTGATAACATGGAAGATATTCATCGTGGAATGAAAATAAATATCAATCAGTTCAATCACTTTGTTGAGTTGTTTATTACAGCAATGGATACTGCAAATATTGCTTATCCAACCCAAAACAAATTACTCGCTCGACTTGCTGCACTCAGAAAAACTATCATAAAAATATAAAGTTAGGTTTTATATAGCAGCACACCACATATTACCTTATAAAAGCAGTAAGAAAGCTCGGTATTAATCGCAAACAATAAGCTCAGTATTAGCCATGCTATTTAAACTTTTAGTTATCCTAAACTCTGAATAAGCAGCAATTACACAATTCTCCCGTTTAAGCTATTATCTGAGTTAAAACGTCGATAAATAACTCACTATTCATCAACGTTTTGCCTTGGAAATGGCATAAAATGAAGCCTTAATGGTGTCTATTAGTAATGTTCACCTTGCTATAGCATTTATTTGCCACCTAAGCTTTTGATTCACTTGAATATCAAGCACTCATTACCCAGAGTTCAGGTTAGTTAACAAAATAAACCACTACACCTGATGATTTTATCCATCAATGTCGCATGTACTTCATTAATTCAGTCCGCAAATGTTCATTTATCAGTTAGCTGTGATTTATCAAGTTTTTCTGTTTTACCATCTATCGATGAGATAGGAAACGCTGTAGTTGCTGAGCCTGCATATAAACTCATGTGAGGAAATGGAATTTCAATACCCTGTTGGTCAAAAGTCTTCTTGATCTCCATATACATTTCATTTTTCATGGTGAGAAAGTTTTCCCGTCTTGACCAAACTGAAAATTGAATATCAACAGACGAGCTACCAAAGCCCGTTAGAATAAAGATCGGGGCTGGCTCTTCTAAACAAATTAAATTTTTCGCGGCAATCGCCATTAAAATAGCACGTACTTTTTCAATATCTTCTTTGTAAGCAATGCCTATTTTTAAATCTGCCCGTCTGATCGGATATTTCGTTAAGGTTGTTACCGCACTTTTAATCATGCTTTCATTCGGAATTCGAACAAATAAATTATCAAAGGTGCGTAATTTAACTGACAGTAAATCAATAGAAATCACTTCACCGGTGATATCGTTGACACGAATGACATCTGTGATAGAAAATGGTCGTTCAATCATTAAGAACAAACCACTAATTAAATTTGATGCCGAGGTTTGCGAGGCAAAACCTAAGGCGACAGTAAAAATTCCTGCCGCACCAACTAGAATACTTAAATCAATGCCGATATTATCTAAAGCTGAAATAGAAACGAGGATTAAAATACCGTAGAAAATCGTTCTTTTTAAAAATAACTGTCCGTGCGCAGTCATTTTATGTTTAACCAGGTTAACTACAGCGCTACTAAGTAAGCGAGCGATGATAAAGCCAATAACAAACAATAAAGCAGCTTGGATCAAAGCATACAAATGCGAAGCTTTAAGTAGGTCAATAAACGCAATAAATTCTGTCATTGTCGCTCTCTTTTTAAGCAAATAAACTACTAATACTGCGAATTAGGGTACCATGTTCAGTATGAGTTCTTGGGCCATTAATTAACACCGCAGCTAACGCTTCAATTGGTGCATGTTGAGCAAAATTCAATTCAACATTGTCACTATCACGCTCTCTATGTACTGATATTTCTGTCGTCCAAAGTTGTTGCTCAGCATCTGCGAATAAATGTAATAGTGTCACTGGAACATTAATACGCTCTATCGTTAAAGGCTTATCATGATTATTAATCACCGTAATAGGCGTAATAGCACGATGCGGGCGTTTCTCGATATTATTCAGTTGAATACGAGCGGCCGTATATTTGGCATAACAAATCTGCCCAACCCGAGTCGAAGGGCCAAACCAAGAGTCTGACGGGCGCCAAAAAGGCAAATCAAGTAAACGCTCAGCTTTAGGTAATAATTGCACCGAAAACCAAATAGGCGTACTGACATATAAGCGTGATTTTTCGCCAGCAAGTAATGTTAAAGGTGTATCTGGCCGAGCAACAACTGAGCGATCGGCAAGTAAAGGCAGCACTTGTACTTTATTAGCCGTATGTTGCTGTAAATAGCGACCAAACTTTGCTTGTTCAAGTGTCGAACATGGCGCGTTATCATCAACTATAATAGCCTCGTTATTTTCATTTGCTGTTTCTAAGTTCCAGCTATTCCATTCATTTTCTAGGCGTTTTAGTATAATAGCGCGTTCACCGATGCGCCAACAACGTTGTTGTTGAAGCTCAAAAGTAAACTCCCCCCACCAGGCATTATCAGCCATTTTCGTTTCTCTTTCAGTTTAACCTAATATTAGGTCATTAAATGACAAAATCATTGATTAGTTAAAAGTACCTGAAAGAAATTGGCTTATTTTTCAACTAACAATAGCTTTTTATATTGCTAGATTATGCTATCTTAAAAGCCTTATGTATACAGCCAAATACCGCAAGTTACCGTGCTTTACACTGTGGCTTGTCGCTTAGGCTTTACCCTGCTTAAAGATTAATCACCCAAGGGGATGTTTCATGACAACCTTACACATTGTTCTGTCAGATTTAGAAGTCACTCACGCAATTTTTACCAAAGTCAGTTTATTACAAAAACGCCTATCAGCAGATATTGTGTGGTACTTACATCACCATCAACGCTTTTTTGACCGTCACTATTTTGCTAATGAACTTGCTACTATCTCAAGTAACTTACAAGCAAACCACAGCGATAAAATTTCGCAAGTAAAAACTAAAATAAACAAGCACTTTCCTGAAAGTAAAATAACCATCTGTCAAGACAAATACTGGGCAAACAATGTTAATGACAATGCTGCAACGCAAGATCCTAGAGTCATCATCCGTTCAACATCTGGCTTAACCTCAGCAGATCATCAGTACATTAGTCACAACAAACACACGGTGTTTATTTTAAGTCAACAGAAGTGGTTAGCGGAGGGGAAAGCTATCGGGGCAATTGACCCGTTTCACGCAGATGACAGTGATAACAAATCAGATGTTAAGGTGTTTAATTTTATCCGTCAGTGGGCTTCGGTTACTGAGAAGAAAGAGCCTTGTTTATTGCATGTCATCCATATTCCACCATTAGCTATTGAATATGAAAAAAAAATCGAAACCTTACATAAAGAACAAGTATATCGTTTTGCTAAAAAAGTAAAATGCCCAATTGACCTAGTTAGTTTTACTCGCGGTACGCCTGAACATGCTTTATTGACTTACATTAACGATAATAACATTGATGTCATCGCGCTTGGTTGCAGAGAGCATAGCTTGTTTGACAAATGGCTAAACGGTTCAACAATATCAGCACTGATAACACATCAAAATACCGATCTAGTTTTACTTAATACCCCTTAACATTACTGCCACTTAATTCATCGTAAATTGCTGATATACAAATTATCAGCAATTTACAAGCAAATCTTAAGCGCTATGCTCACAATCCGGTATTAGTGCTGATCGGTTAACTAAGTCGATAATTCTCTTAATATTTTTCGTCTTGTTATCTAATACTTAGAGAGTAGCAAAGACGAAGACGAAAATGAAAGTGTCATGACTGGTAATAATGCCGCTGCACGATAAAAATAAAGTACAACACCTCTAGATTAGTTTAAAAAATAAATCGCCAAAACCCCATAATAATGTGCCGGTAATAAGTAACGAAACTTCAAGTATACCAAGCTGTAATCGAACCGCTTGCAAAATACTTTGCGTTTTATCGTCAAACTCATCTTCTATTAATTGCAGCTCACTGTCTTTATATGCTTCGGTTACCTTTAAAAGCCGTAGCTTTCTTTTCGTGCGAGCCACATTAATACGGTGTTGAAAATTAAGCCGACTAATTAACAGTCTTTCTTGTATTATGCCGCCCAAACTTGACCACACACCCAATACCACAATTAAACAGCCACTGCGAGAAAGCCATTCTATGCCGGCAAACTCTATGATTGATAAATAAATACCTGAGACCATGAGCAATATTGCCAATAACCAATTGAGTAACGGATGACGTTTAGATATTGTTGGTGGCTTTATCAATACTGGTTTGTTTGACTCATCGGTCATCACTATCCTCTTCTTTAATCTACAATTAGCAAGCATCAGGATTTAACTGTTATTTGCTGTGTTGACAAATGCCCTAAACAATTACACTAAACAAATACCCTAATCAAATACCCTAAAGAATTACACTAAACAATAGCTAACTAAGTAAGCTTTAATAATTAATGAAAAAATGACAAAAATAAAAATCACACTGACATTCAATCATAGCGCGCAATTGTTTATTCGCAGCGATATGAGACACTAAGGTTTTTGTTTATCTTCAAGTTTATCACTTTGATCATCAGTCGTTTTGTCGCTGTTATCATCACTGTCTTTATTTTTGCTTTTGCTCGGCGAATACTGCTTTTTATAATTAATGTTGGCACTTATCTCTTCACCGCTGGTGGCTTCAAACGAAATATTGGGCGAAAGTTTATATTCGATAACCCAACCAGCTTGTATGCTATTGTCAGAGTCAATACTCGTCCCGTAACCAACGTTTAAACGTTCATTTATTTTTGCTGCTATATCCACTCGCGTGCTATTACCATTAGTGCCATTTTTACTGGTAAATGCCACATCTTTCAAACCTAATTGTTCTCCGATTTTTTGTACTAACTTATTTGCACTATCAACACCTAAACTAATTGCCGCACTGGTTAATGCATTGCCCTCTTGTTTAGTCAAAGAATCTAAATTACGACCGGTGATCAACAAAGATAGTACATTTTCATCAGCCATCGCTGGCTCAGAAAATAAAGTAAGACGGGGATATTGTATGGTGCCATCAGCAATAATACCGACCTTAATATCATCAACTACACGAACAGCTCTAAACTGTATGCTAGGATTTTCTGGGGCGCCAAGAAACAATAACTGCCCTTGTTCAATAGTAAGAATTTGCTTATATGCCTGAAACTCACCATTTTTTAATTCTAATCGACCATTAAGGCTTAATGGCTGGCCAGAAATAACACTGGAAGTTATATTGCCTTGTATCTCACTTGATAAACCAAAGCCACTAATTTTAACGTTATCTCCTGCGGTGATTGTTAGTGCAACATTATAATCAAGCCCAGTGTCTTTTGATTGCACATGTTTTTCACCGACAATAACTTGGTCCTGAGAAACACTGACTGCTGACTTAGGTAAAGAGGCTATTTTTATATCCGCTTGATCGACCAACACATGTCCATCAATCTTGAGCTGTTGCTGTTGATAATTAGCTTGTAAGGTAGGCGAAACAATCAGTTTATTGTCATTGCTATTAACTAAAGTAACTTGCTGTCCTTCAATCGTTAAATCAGCTTTAATCGGCGCAGACAACTTAGCTTGTCCAGTAATGCTAAGTTCTCCCTGTGGGTTTTGCAATTTACCTAACAGTTCAATGTGATCTTGAGCACTGGTGAGCTTAATTTTACTGTTACGAATATCTAAGCCGTATTCATCAATGGCTAAATGTTCAATATCTAACGCCCCTTTACCTTCAAATAATGGCTGTTGCCATGTCCCTGCTAAGCTAAAGTCTTGAACTAAACTCATATCAATTTTATCAATACGTTTTTGCCAGTTTTTAAGCCAGTCAAATTGCTGCAAATTCAGCCATAAATCCCCTGAAATCTTAGCGTTATCAGCCAATGGCCAAGCACTGGTTAACTTTGCGGTTATTTTATCTTCTACCGGTAAAAGTATGCTTAAGTCAGTGCTTATTTTATCCTGTTGCCATTGACCTGTCAGTGCGACTAATGGAATGGCCAATAAACGTTGGGAATTTTTCGCTACACCTGCACTTTCTTCAGTGGCAATATCAATAATCGTATCGGGTTGCTGTAGCTTAAAGCCGAGTTTTCCATCTGCATGATATGAAAATGTAACGTCTCCCGAAGGCATGACTATTTCTGATGTAAACTCAGGTAGCTGTAAACTTGTATGAATACTTTGCCATTGCGTTTTTAAAGCAAAGTCTTGCTCATGTTGTTCACTATTTAGGGTAACGTTTTCACCTTGCAATTGAATATCGGATGTTTGCCATTTTAAGCGAGGTATCGATAAATTTGCGCTAACATTTTGCAGTTTATCAGCCTGACCCAAGGCACTGAGCTTGCCGGTTATTGTCCCCGAGACTTGTTGTGGGAACTGTGCAGAATACCTTGGCAACCAAGCGTTAATGTTGTTTAAGGCGGGTAATATTGACCATTGGTTAAACACTAAGTTTGCTTGCCATTGATCATGCTTATTTTCGCCATTAACACATAAACTGCCATGACCCGTTAAACATAGATTTTTGATCGTTTGTTGCGCTTGACTAAGTTGTAATTGCTCTGCCAGTAAAGATAAATTTTGTTGTTGTGTTTTCGCACTAAGCGCTAATTGATCGATCTGCCAAATAGCCGACATAAAATCACGACTAACGGTAAAGGCTTCCTTGTTTGGAGAGCGTAATTGGCCATCAAAAGTTAAATTAATCGCAGTATTATCAACAATATTTGCCTTAACGACTGCTTGATGTTGCGAAGGTAAACCGGTTAGTGTTACTGCTGCTGAGGCCACGTCAATATCATGAATATTAAGCGAGTCAGCTTTAAATTCAGCCTGCCATTGATCACTAAAATCGAGTGCCCAATGTAATTTTTTACCACTAACACCTGATAATGCTAATTCAGCTATATTGCCATTACTGGTGATTTGCCATTGTGCTTGTTGTTTTTTTATCAGCCAATTAACATCTACACCTAAAAACTTAACGCTGTCACTGAGTGTTAAGTTATCACCATTGATTTGCCCTTTTACTAAAAAACTTTCTGCTGTTGGCTGATTAACATCAAATTCAGCTTGCACTGCTGCGGTTAGCTCTCCTATTTTTAGCTCACGACTGTTCAAAGTAAAAGCGCCTTGATTAATAGCCATGTCTAGGTTTGCTTTTACTGGCCATACTGGCGCATTATCAGGTGCGCTATGAGCAATATCTGGCGGCAGTGTAGCCGAAAGTGCTTGTTCATTTAACTCGCTTTTCAACTGCATAGTACTTTGAGTATTCATTTGCCAATCAAGAATATTCGCCAGTTCAGTACCTATATCTACTTGAATATTTTCAAATGCTTGCCATTTTGCCTGTGCTTGAATCGTTGAAGTTAACGTCGGCCAAGCAAGTGCAAATGTTGCTTTTGCTTGTTGCAAAAATACCGACGTTTTACCTAAATTCACTGCTTGTTCGGGCGCAATGAGTAAACCATGCTCTAAAAACAGCCCTTGTTGTAAAAACCAGCCCGTAGTTAATGTCGCTTGGTTTGGCGACGCTAGCTGTAACGTTAGTTGCGCGCCTTTATTAATACTACCTTTGGACTTGGCCTGAATAGAAAGTTGAGGACCTAATACGCTAAAATCCAGCACATGTTGCCAGCGCTTTCGCATATCTACAGAGCCAGATGCTTTAAGTTCATGTCCTTCATAGGTCAATGCTAAGCTTGCCACGCTGACTTTACTGCGCAGTAAAGCAACTTTTTTCGCGCTTAGCTTACGAACATGATAATTAATGGGTGCCTGAGGTGAGCGTTTATTGTATCGGACATCATTAATAGTGACTTTTTTAACCTTTGCGGCAATAGGTAAGGCTATTGTATTTAGCTCAGGCCAAGGAATGTCTTGCGATTGATTGCTGGTATCTTCGCTGCTCGATACTGTTAAAGAGCTCAGGGCTAAGCTTTCACAAGAGATTAACCCATCAATTAAATGCCACCATTGGCAGTTAACGTCTAGACCCGTTGCCTGTATTTCTTGCTGATCTTGCTGCCAAGTTAAATCGGTCAGATATATACCTGACTCAAGCGTACCAGTGACTTTACCGATAGTTAACCCCGCAGGCTGATAGGGTAACAGACGTGCCGTTAGCCATTGCAAGCCAGATTCAGAGCTATAAAGCCAAGACAACATTAGCAATATCAGCGCTAGTAACACCGTAATAGTTAAACTTGTGCTTTTAAGTAACCGACTTTTTTTCATTTCTGTCATAAATCCGGCCCTATCGTGACATGAACACGCCAATCTTTATTACCATCAAGTGCTTTAGCAACATCAAAGCGAATAGCACCAACGGGCGTGACCCAGCGTAAACCTGTGCCAACAGATTTATGTAGTTTCCAGTTCTGCCAATCATTAAAAGCATTACCTTGGTCAGTAAATACGGCCCAACGAAAGTCCTCTTTAAATAAGTAATCAAGTTCGATACTCGAAGCGATCAAATGCTTACCACCAAGCAAAACACTGTCAGCAACGGGTGACAAGCTTTGATGTTTATAGCCTCTAACAGAAACATCTCCGCCAGCAAAAAAACGATAGTTAGATGGCATAGAGCGATTAAAGTCTTCAGTATCCATCAAGGTAGTGCCAATACGTGCTCGTAATAATACCCGCCAATCCTCATTGATTGACCAAATGCGCTTGATGCGTTGATCCGTTTGTAAGAAAGTAATATTGGGATCACTGATCTGCTCACCACTAAAACGAAATATGCTTTGCCAGCGCCAACCTTGAGTAGCAGAAAAAGGATCCGTAACACTGTAATAATTCAGCTGCCATGACGGCACTATATACTCCAAACTGCTACTCACATCAGCATCAGATTGTAACTGCTCTTGGGCCATCACAATGGACCATTGGCTAGTCCAATGATCATTAATTTTATTGGCAAGCATCGACTCTAAGGTGAAAATTTCACTGCGACCTATTTCTTCATTCTTTATCTGATAACTCAGTAAGTTAATCCACTGGCTGGAGGCTTTTTCTAACGGTATTTGGTATTGGAATGTGGCATGAATATCTGCTTTATCTAGTTTTACTTTGTTTAAATCCAAGGCGGCAATATATTGATGTGCCTTGTTATTTACTCGCCTATTTTTCCAGCTTACCCCTAACTTTCCTCCGCTGTCGGTACCATAGCCTAACAAGGTTTTTAACTCATACTTTTCGGTGTCAGCAATAGAAAGGCTGATATCAACAGTTTCAGTCGCGTGATCTATGGTCTGCTCAACGACTACAGATTTAAAAAATCCAGAACGATTAAGGGCTTGCTGGCTTGAAATAATATCAGGTTGATTATAATTTTGCCCTGGGCGGATTTTCGAATAACGATTAACTAAATCATGTGATAATGCAGTACCATCAATATTTACTTTATTGATAATGTAGCGAGCACCACAGTCAAACGTCCACGCAACATTAGCAATATGCTGTGTAACATCAACGTTTAGGACACTTCGACTAAAGCTGGCATTAAGTAAACCCAATTCTTGTGCTTGGCGCTGTAGTGTAGCCTTAAACTGGCTATAGTCACCATGGTTAACCACCTTGCCTTGACTAAAAGGATGTTTACTAACAAGTTGTGATAATTCAGGCAGCTCATTCTGACAATTTAGCTTGATATCAACCTGATCCCAACGCACCGGTGACTTTAGAGCAATGGTTAGTATTTTAATGATTTTATCACTTTGGGGCTCATCAACTAATGCCAATACCGGCTGATAATAGCCTAATGCTTGTAGCGCGCTACGAGCTTTATTCAAAATATAATCATCTGACTGGGGAAAGCCTAAAACAGATAACGGAATCACGTTATCTGTACTATTTAGGTTTCTCAAAATATTGGTTTTTAAGGGTGCATCAACACCATTTATCTTGATAGGTGTGCCCGAAAGTTCATGCTCTTGGGCTGACTGCACTTTAAAAGCGCTCAAAAGCATTAAGCATATAATGAATGGGTAAATCGGGTATCGGTAATTCAGTTGTTTCAATAGTTATCCATGGCTGCTTGGCCGTTTAAATTTCACGGTCTGGGGCAATTATGACGACTTTATTGGCAAAAATCATTAAATAAGCAAAGCCTGGTATTTTATTGAGCGCAACACTTAAAAGTGTGTCAGGTCATCAGCAGCTAACTACATCATCTTTGTCTTCAGCTGCTGGTAAAGCTCATTTATAACCAGCGTTTCTTCTTAAATACTATCAATAATACAACTGAGATCACCGCCATAACGGACAATAATATAAAATAACCATTTTCAGCTTTCAATTCCGGAATATATTCAAAGTTCATTCCATAGATACCGGCCAGAAAAGTTAAAGGTACAAACAAGGCAGTGATCACTGTTAATACCCGCATGGTGGCATTAAGTTGATGTGAAGTTACTGACATATAACCGTTAATTAAATCACCACAAATATCATAATACATTTGTGAAAGACTCAAAAGACGGTCTAAACGCTCACGTAAATCATTAACCGTATGGATTTCTTTATCTGTGATCAAATCGGTATCATCATCATCGACAAAGGCTTTTAATGTATCTCCCATACTGACATGATAATTGAAAGTACGCCTTATTTTCACCAACTGTGAGCGATGTGAGGTGATTTGCTTCATCATGCGATCATTACCACTTAACTGAAATTTATCTTCTATTTTTTCCAGTTCAGCTTCAAAGGTAAAAAGCTCTTTAAGGTAATAACCACAACTGCAATGAAAAAGCCTTAACGCCATATGAATTGGACTACGTTTAAGATATTTTTCACTACTTTGATTAAAAAGTTCATTTATCGCCAGTGAGCTTTGCGGATGACGAGTAATTAACAAACGTTTACCGATAAACATACTGATTTGTAAATGACCAAAGCGTAAGCCGTCGTCATTCGCCACTATGCCGCGATACAACATAAAAATATAATCTTTAAACAACTCTATTTTAGGCGGATGGCGCTCTCGTTGAGCATCGCTGATAGCCAATGGATGACAGTTAAAGTTGGTTAATAACTGCTTTTCTTCATCCAATTCAACATTATCTAAATCTATCCAAAGCGTTGATTGCTCATCTTTTTGCCATTGTTCTATTAATTCACGGCCACCAAACAGTGTTTTGTCAGTGGGTGATATCAACATACATTTAATCATTTTACACTCTCAATATCCCCAACATATGAAGGGATGTTTTGTGAACTCTGTTTTGACGACTACGTAAAATTCAGTAATGACTCGTTAAATATTTATCAAGACTTTACATTACTTAATATTTTCAATTACTCACATTATGTCAATTATTTAATAAACAACAACGGAATTTAATTACTCACGTTATTGTTGCTTTATCGGCTTAATTTTCGCTGAGTGTGAAATAACTTAACCAACTTGTTATTAAAGTTAACTTAATTTCTCTTGATTGTAATACACTTAACGCTAAATACGAATAAAATCGATTAATACGTAGCGTTAAACAACAAAATAACAATACCCGCTAAATAAAAGACAAATGACCATTAAACAATTACTTAAAATAACAAACCAAAGTGTTTTGACGACACTTTTAAGGATAATTCAATGTTAGAAAATGCTATAGACAAATTATCCTTGGTTATCGACGACATATTAATTGCCGAGCACACTGCACAAATCGCTGAAATTATGTCTAACGCCATTGATACTCTGGCGCCAGAACAGTTTTCTTTACTCATTGAGGCGTTGCCACAAGATAAGCGCTTAAGTGTTTGGGCAACTTACCCTGAAGAAATCCAAAGATCTGCCTTTGTAGATATGGGGCAAGCAACCAGAACAAGTCTGATCGAGTCATTAACTGACGACGAATGTTTCGAGTTATTAGCACAGCTAGATGTTGACGATGTCATCGAAATTGCCGAAGAAATCCCTAGTCGGCTATTAAAATATGCCATAAAGCACTTAGATGATTCACAACGTAAGTTGTATCAACAAGCACAACAATTTAGTGTCGACAGCGTCGGTCATTGGCTAGATTATAACTATGTTCGTATTTCAGAAAAACTGAAAATCACTAGTGCTCAATTACTTTTACACAAAGGACTTGCGCCCTATACCGAAGACTTCTACGCGGTAAATAAGGAGGGGATTTTAACGGGTACTGTTGCTATTAATGCCCTATTACCAAATAACGCTGAAGGAACTTTGAAGGAGCTTTTTTGCCCAGAAATAGTCAGACTAAATGCCAACGAAGAGCTCACTCTCGCAGCTGAAGCCGTTATATTATCAGGCAAAATGTCGCTTCCTGTTGTTGATGACGATGAACGTTTTCTTGGCCGCTTTACAATAGAAACGGCTTATCAAGTTAAGCAAGAGTCACAAAGTGAGCAAATTACTACCGCTGCGGGTTTAAGCAGTGACGAGGATTTGTTTTCTAGCGTACGAAGCAGTGCGAAAAACCGTGGTATTTGGTTGGGTATTAACTTATTAACCGCCTTTTTAGCCTCCTGGTTCATTGGTTTTTTCGAAGCAACATTACAACAAGTCGTGGCATTAGCAGTATTAATGCCGGTAGTTGCCTCAATGGGTGGTGTTTCTGGTAGCCAAACCTTAACGGTAATTGTCCGCGGTCTTGCTTTAGGTCAAATAACCGATTTAAACCGAAAAGTATTACTACGTAAAGAGCTCAAAGTTGGCGCACTCAATGGCTTAATTTGGTCACTGGTGATCGGGTTAATCACTTTTGTTTGGTTTGATAGTTTGGTACTAAGTTTAGTGATAGCTTTGGCAATATTATTAAATTTATTGACCGCCGCCGCATCTGGCGTCATGATTCCGGCATTATTAAACCGATTGAACATTGACCCTGCTTTATCAGGTGCGGTTATTTTAACGACGGTAACCGATATTGTCGGCTTCGTTGTATTTTTAGGATTAGGCAGCTTATTGCTGCTTTAAACAAGTCATAGCAATCCGCTAAAGTATTCACGGCTTTAGCCGGTTTGATATTTATAACAGGAATTAAGTAATGCCCGTAGAAACAATCACTTGGATTGCAATTGCATTTTGTATATCGCAGTCAGCCATTTTTTCTGGTTTGAATTTAGCCTTTTTCTCGCTGAGTCGATTACAGCTTGAAGTAGAAGCCAATAAAGGCAATAAAGCCGCTAAAAAAGTCCTGGCACTAAGAAACGACTCTAACTTTTTATTAGCCACCATTTTGTGGGGGAATGTCGGCATAAATGTATTACTGACCATGCTATCAGACTCAGTGCTTGCTGGTGTTGGCGCGTTTTTATTCTCGACAATCGTAATTACTGTGGTGGGTGAAATAACCCCACAAGCTTATTTTTCACGTAATGCATTAAAAATGGGCAGTATGCTTTCACCCATTATCCGTTTTTATCAATTTTTGCTATATCCCGTTACTAAGCCAAGCGCATTAATACTGGACGCCTGGTTAGGAAAAGAAGGTATTACCTATTTAGGCGAGAGTGAATTAGGCAATATTATTAAAGAGCATATTCGCGCTGAAGAAGCAGATTTAAACCATGTTGAGGGTATTGGCGCCCTTAACTTTTTTGCTTTAGATGAAATTAAAGTGACAGAGGAAGGTGAGATTATTGATCCTAATTCCATTATTGCCTTACCAACAAAACTTGATTTACCTATTTTACCGGATAGTTATTCCGGTGCTGATGATCCCTTTCTCACTATGCTCAATCAATCAGGTTATAGTTGGGTGGTATTAACCAACCTTGAAGGTGAGCCCTTATTAGTGATTGATGCGGATGGTTTTTTACGTAGTGCTTTATTCCAATCAGAAAACTTCGACCCGTACAATTATTGCCATCGACCTGTGGTGATCACTGATGAAAGCACATCTTTAAATGAAGCCATTTTAAAAATGAAAGTCAATACCTCTGTTGATCAAAACTTTGATGGCGTGATAGAACACGATGTCTTACTGATATGGGGTGATAATAAACGTATTATCACCGGAGCAGATATTTTTGGTCGCTTGCTAAAAGGTATGCTACCACCAATGGAAAGTAGCGCTAAGAGTAACATTTAAAGCCATGTTATCTTAAAATATCGCTAACGTATTGACGATAAAAAAAGCCCATTACTTGTGTAACGGGCTTTTTTTACGGCTTATTTTCATGACTTTAATACTTGTAGTCAACATCAGTTATCATGCTAAAAAACAAAGTCTTCGCTATCTAATGCCATCATCGAATCAACGCCATTGCTAATACAAGCAGCATGACCTTTCGCACGAGGCAACATACGTTGAATGAAAAACTGTGCTGTTTTAATTTTCGCTTGATAGAAAGCAGTATCTTCTGTGCCCTGTGCGAGCTTAGTTTGTGCAACTTTCGCCATTTTCGCCCAGAAATACGCTAAAGTGACATAACCTGAGAACATTAAGTAATCAACCGATGCACCACCAATTTCATCTGGATTTTTCATCGCTTTAGCGCCAATCATCGTCGTAAGATCATGCCATTCTTTCGCGTAAGCCATGATAGGTTGAATGAACTCAGCCATCTCTGCATTGTCGATATTTTCTTGACAAAAAACGCTTACATCTTTAGCAAATGGCTTTAATACTTCACCTTGAGTACCGATAATTTTACGCGCAAGTAAATCTAATGCCTGAATACCAGTAGTACCTTCATATAAACAACTAATTTTGGTATCACGCATTAATTGTTCCATGCCCCACTCTTTGATAAAGCCATGACCACCGAAAATTTGCACACCATGGCTGGTACATTCAAAACCTAATTCAGAAAGGAAAGCTTTTGCGATGGGTGTTAATAACGCCAGCTTAGTTTCTGCATCAGCTTTAACCGACGCATCTTTTTCAGCATGACCAACATCAACAAGTTGTGCGAGATATGACACAAGTGCACGACCGCCCTCTGCAATTGATTTCTGTGTTAGCAACATTCTACGTACATCAGGATGAACAATAATGGGGTCAGCTGGTCCATCAGGATTTTTTACACCACTGATCGAACGCATTTGTAAGCGATCTTTAGCATAGGCTAGTGCCCCTTGAAATGACGCTTCAGCAGCGGCAACACCTTCACTTGCTACACCAATACGGGCTGCATTCATAAAGGTAAACATACATTTAAGACCACGGTTAGGCTCACCAATTAAATGACCTTTAGCGCTATCAAAATTGATCACACATGTCGCATTACCATTGATACCCATTTTATGTTCGATTGAACCACAGTTTACGCCATTTCTATCTGCGATAGTGCCATCATCATTAACATTAAACTTAGGTACAATAAATAAAGAAATGCCTTTGTTACCTTCTGGTGCACCAGGGATACGGGCAATAACAATATGAACAATGTTATCAGACAAATCATGCTCACCAGCTGAGATAAAAATTTTCGTACCCGTTAAAGAGTAACTGCCGTCTTCATTTAATTCTGCTTTGGTGCGCAACATGCCTAAGTCAGTTCCACAATGCGGCTCTGTTAAACACATAGTTCCTGTCCAGTTGCCTTCGACAAGTTTTGGCATAAACTGTTGTTTTTGAGTTGCTGTACCGTGCGCTTCAATCGTAGCTAATGCACCATGGCTTAAGCCTGGGTACATCGCAAAACTATGGTTTGCACTTGAGAATAGCTCAGCAATACTAATATTAAGAGAGTGTGGTAAACCTTGGCCACCAAACTCTTCCGACTGAGATAGTGTCGGCCAACCACCTTCAACATATTGTTGATACGCTTCTTTAAAACCATCGGGTGTAGTTACAACGCCATCGGTCCATGTACAACCTTGTTGATCGCCAATTTGATTTAACGGTGCAACAACTTGTTCAGTTAATTTTGCGGCCTCACCAATAATGGCATCAACCATATCTGTACTAGCATCTTCATAACCTAAATGTTGATAGTGACTTTCACAATCAAGCAACTCTTGCATTACAAACTTAACATCACGAATGGGTGCTTTATATTCAAGCATGTGGTTCTCCAAATAATTATTTCTGGGTAATATGGTCAATTGACTATTTGGATGATTTCTTCACACAAATAACATTGTCTAATACTGCATGCTAAATCACTCACAAGTATTATCCAAATGAATAATACTTATAACCATATATTCAACTTAATTATAAACAACTATTTTAGTTCTCAAAACTATTTTTTAAATAATCATTAAATAAACATTATTATTCATTTAATCAAGCAATTAATTGCCAACTTAGCGGCTAAATTGTCCTATATCACCGCATTATTCATTTAAAGAATAGTTCTCCATCAAAACAATCGATTGGTTTAATTTAATGACTAGACTTAGCATGAATTGGTGATTAAATGTTCAGTTAAGTATCAGCAGGTTATGCATAAGTAAGGCTTAGTGAGTTTACTGCTTCATGCCCTATTGGTAATAAAACCGCTTTAATTACACAACATTATATACTTACAGGTTAGAAATAAGAACGCTTAAGCGTCAAACATATTCTATAAAAAACAATGTGTTAAATAACATAGTAACTATCAGTTAGTATTGGGGAAAGAAATGAATAATACAGCAAAAACTTTTAAGCAGTCACTGCTAGCGTTTGCCATTATCGGTGCAATCACAGCAACAGCAAGTGCTCAAGAAGCTGAAGCAGAATTAGCGGCAGATAAACCAGACAAAGATATAGAAAGAATTTTTGTTACCGCATCTAAACGCTTGAAAGGCTTACAAGAGTCACCCGTTGCCGTTACCGTGGTAAATAGTAAAGCAATAGAACAAACTAAAGTTATGGACATGAATGATCTGCAAACACTTGTGCCAACTTTACGAGTAACACCCTTACAACGCTCAGTAAATACTAATTTCGCCATTCGTGGTTTTGGTAACGGTACTAATAATACCGGTATTGAACCATCCGTTGGTGTGTTTGTTGATGGCGTATATCGTTCACGCGCAGCTGCTCAAATTGGTGACTTACCGCGATTGCAACAAATCGAGGTACTCAGTGGCCCACAAAGTACTTTATTTGGTAAAAATGCTTCAGCGGGTGTTATCAATGTTCGTACGATGGCGCCATCATTTGATCTTGAAAGTAAAATTGAATTAGGTATTGCTAATTTTAACCAGCGAACAGTAAAAGGTTATGTAACAAATGGGCTGTCTGATACCTTGGCCTTCAGTTTATCTGGCGGCTTTAATACCCGAGATGGCTATACTGACAGTGTGGTTGGATTAGATGAAATTAACGATCGTGATCGTTGGAATATTCGTGGTCAAGCGCTATATGAGCCCACTCAAGATATCACCATCAGAGTCATTGCTGATTATAGTGAAATAGAAGAAGCTTGTTGTACTGTGGCAGACATTATCAATGGTCCAACAACTGGCGCTGTTCAGGCGTTGGGAGGGATTGTTCTTGATGATAGTACACCTTTTGCCTATGAATCTTCATTAAACACAGACCCAACTAATAGTGTTGAAGACGGCGGTGTTTCTGTTCAAGTTGACATAGAATATGAACGTTTTTCTTTTACCTCAATTACCGCGTTTCGTAATAATAAATCTGGTTTTGACAATGATATCGATTACACCTCTTTAGATATTTTAAGTGAAGATGGTCACACCGACATTGATACCTTTACCCAAGAGTTTCGTTTAACCTCAACAGGTATACAACAATTTGAATGGATGGTGGGTGCCTTCATATTTAAAGAAGAAGTCGACACCGGCGACACCCTTAGTTATGGCAATGACATTAGAAGCTACTTTGATGTTTTATTAGCTGCAGGTGGAGCACCAGGTTTACTAGGTGGTATTGAAGGTGCTTATGGCTTAGCACCGGGTACCTTTTTCTCGAGTGAATCAGCAGTAAATTCTGAGTTTACACAAGAAAATGATGCTTATTCATTATTTGCTAACTTTGACTATCATATTTCTGACAACTTAACGGCTATTTTTGGCGTCAGTTATACCAAAGATGAAAAAGAAGTCACTATCACTCAAAACCACAGCGACGTCCTTTCAAGCTTAGATTTAGATACTGAAAACACTGTCTTTGGTGTACCTATTGGCTTTATTCCGCAACTTGCTCCTGCGGTACCAACATTGAAAGGCTTACAGTTTCTACCACCAATGCTAGGTTTACCTAATGCTGTTGAGGAGCATGAATCTGATGACAGTAAAACTACTTGGTCGATGCGCTTAGCTTATGAGCTCAACGAAAATATTAATCTATTTGCATCAGCTGCGACGGGATTTAAAGCAACGTCTTGGAATTTATCGCGTAACGCTACTCCATTTATCAACGATCAAGCAGCAATAGAGGCATCCGGAATTGCCAAACCAAACCAAATTTATGGTGGTCGATATGCATCACCAGAAGAAGCAACGGTTTATGAACTTGGTATCAAAGCACGCTTTAGTCAAGGTGCCTTTAACGTTACGGTATTTGACCAAACCATAGATGGCTTCCAATCATCATTGTTTATCGGCACCGGCTATGTACTTGCCAATGCGGGTAAACAAAGCACTAAAGGTATAGAGTTTGATTCAGTTTACAATCCTAATGACAGCTGGTCTTTCACCCTAGCCGGTACTTTCTTAGACCCTATCTATGATTCTTTTAAAGGTGCATCAGGTTTAGACGGCCCAGTAGATTTATCAGGCGAAAAGCCAGCAGGTATACATGAACAAAGTATTACTGCCGGCATTACCTATAACGTCGAATTTGATAATGGCGCCTATGGTTACGCACGTACCGATTATCTTTATGAGAGTAAAGTACATATTGCAGAAAATGTGCCTGAATCAATCACACGTGAAGTTGGCACTTTTAATGCCAGTGCTGGAGTTAACTTTAATAATGGTCTCGGCCTACAAGTTTGGGTGCGAAACTTAAATAACGATGAGTATTTCTTATCATCATTTCCGCCACCAATTCAGGCCGGTAGTTTTAACGGTTACCCGAATCAACCACGTACTTTCGGTGCCACGCTAACCTACGAGTTTTAAGTTATCACTCAGCTGAATTGGCAACAACACACGTTATTATTTTTGCTGTTGTCAATTCAGGCATGGTCTTTATAAAAAATATAATTCAACCTTTAACCCCTACTAATCATCAATAATTTAAGAGTCCTTAATATGCCTATTGAATCAATTTTAAAAGCTCGTCACTCAGTTCGTGCTTTTCTCGATAAGCCTGTAGCAACAGAAACATTACAGCGTATTTTTGAAAATGCTCAACTTTCCCCTTCAAACTGTAATGTCCAACCTTGGCAAGCATGTGTAGTTTCAGGACAAACTAAAACCGATCTGACAACAAAATTTATCGAAATACTGATGAGTGGAGCTGCGGCCAACCCAGACTTCAATTGGGCAGCACAATACACAGGTAATCATCGAGAACGACAGTTTGGCTCAGCCAATGCACTTTATAGCGCTGTAGGTATCGCAAGAGAAGACAAAAAAGCACGGCAAATGGCGATGGTGCGCAATTGGCAATTTTTTGATGCTCCTCATGCCGTTTTTTTCACTATGGACAAGTATTTAGACATCATGGGTGCTGTTGATTTAGGTATTTATGCTCAAACCCTTTCACTGATAATGGCTGAGCATGGTATTTCGAATTGTATGCAAGGTGCGTTAGGTCAATTCCCCGATCCCGTTCGAGAGCTTTTAAACTTACCTGAAGATCGCGGTATTTTGTTTGGTATGTCTTTTGGTTACGCCGATGAAAGTGCGCCAGTAAATAATACCAGAACAGAGCGTGAAGCACTGAACAAGGCCGTTACGTTTTATTAATTCACCTTACCCTATTATAAAGAGATTCTGATGTTCACGATTAATGTAAACACATTCGAAGTAAATAAGTCTTCATTGGCCAATAGCCGCTATATCACCACAGAAATGACAACAAGCCTCGCTGAAAATGAAGTTATTTTACAAGTAGATAAATTCGCCCTGACCGCAAATAACATTAGTTACGGTGTTACCGGCGAGAGTTTAGGCTACTGGAATTTTTTTCCTGCTACACAAGGTTGGGGCCGTATTCCTGCTATGGGGTACTCAGAAGTGATCGCCTCTGCTTGTGAAAATATCCGCGTTGGAGAACGTGTTTGGGGCTTCGTTCCCATGGCAAGCCACGTAAAAATTATTGCTGGCAATGTCACTGATACTACCTTCTCAGATATCAGTGATAACCGCTTAGGCTTATCACCTGTCTATGCTGCTTTTGAACGGGTTGCTAAGAACCCTTTCTATAAGAAAGATAATGAAGATTTTGATCTGCTAGTACGGGGGTTATTCACCACATCATGGCTCATTGAAGATTTTATGTTTGATCAAGATTACTTTGGCGCAAAGCAATACTTAATAACCAGTGCCTCAAGTAAAACCAGTATTGCATTGGCCTTTGCAATTAAGGCGCGCGGAGGAAAATCCGCCATTGGTATTACCTCAAACAGCAATAGAAAATTTGTTCAAGGCCTTGGCTGTTACGAGCAAGTAGTCAGTTATGATGAAATTGCCAAGCTTGATAACAACATCTCAAGTGTTTTAGTTGATATGGCGGGTAGCCAGAGCACATTAGTCGCCATACATACTCATTTTGCTGAGCAACTGCGCTATTCATGCCGTGTTGGCGCTACCCATCACGACGACCTTGTAACCAATGAATTAAGTCACAAAAGTGCGCTGCCAGGTGTTGAGCCTATCTTTTTCTTTGCACCAACACAGTTAAAGAAGCGGATAAATGAGTGGGGAACGGCAAAAACCATGAGCAAAATATTCTTATCCCTGCACGATTATATTGAGTTTTGTCGCACCATCATGAGCGTTAAACATTCTGCAGGCGAGCAGGCTATACAGACAATTTATCAACAGGTTTTATCAGGAAAGGCTGATGCATCTATTGGCCAGGTAATTTCATTGTAAATCGTAATATTTCAACCGCTAGCACTTACTTGCGCTCTTGCCCTAATGTTTTAAGTAACCGTACTTTAAGCGATATCCTAGACACTTTAAGGCGAAAATTTTCAACTAAAAGTATTATGGATATGCGAGTAACTGAGCGAAGAAAAAGCAATAAAAATACTATGGTAGTGCTTAGAAAATTATAAAAAGCTTAATGAGTTATTAAGTTAAATGTCTAGACGAGGTAGTTATGGAAGGTACTGAATTAGTTACATTTGTAAATACGCAGATTATCCCACTTTGCATATTTTTAATTATGATGGGCATGGGGTTATCATTGGTGCCAGATGACTTTAAGCGCATAGCAAAGTCGCCAAAAGCCGTTTCTATCGGCTTAGTTAATCAATTAGTTTGTTTGCCAATGATTGGTTTTGCGTTAGCAACCATCATGCCTTTAGAGCCTGAATATGCCGTTGGTGTAATGCTGTTGGTTATGTGTCCAGGCGGCACTACCTCAAATATGTTTAGCCACCTAGCAAAAGGTGACGTAGCGCTGTCAGTTACCATGACCGCAATCTCCAGCATTATCACCGTTTTTACCATTCCGGTGCTGCTAAATTTTTCGTTAAATCATTTCATGGGTCAAGGTAATGAATTCCAGTTACCCATTCTAGCAACCATGTTCAGCTTAATGAAACTGACTATTATTCCTATTGCTATCGGCATGATAATTAAAGCGTATGCACCTAAGCTTGCAGCTAGCTCTCAAGTACATGTATCAAAATTTGGTATTTTATTTTTGACACTATTGATTATATTTTTAACCTATATACAGCAAGATATTGTCATTCCTGCGCTTATTGCTACTGGTCCGGTGTCATTAATATTGAATATATCAACCATGGCACTAGGATATTACTCAAGTAAATGGTTAAAATTGACCTCAGCACAAACAACATCCATAACCATTGAAGTCGGTTTACAAAATAGTACTTTATCAATGTTTATGGCGTTAACCTTATTGGCTAATTATAAAATGTCGTTTACGCCCGCTATCTATACCCTCATTATGTTATTTACCGCGGGTATATTAGTAAAAATATTACACTTTAAATTTCGTTCAACGGCCAATAGCGTTAATGATATTACGTTAGCTGTTGAACAATCTAAAAAATAAGACACAATTGAGCAATGATAAAAAGCAAATATTGCTTGGCTTCACTTAACTTGGTTAGCATGTTTGTGCAACATTCATGCACCACTAAAGCACTCAATTGATATAATCACAGGAAATACTATTTTATGATCACCGTTCACCATTTAAATAAATCTCGTTCCAAGCGCGTTATTTGGCTACTTGAAGAGCTCGATATGCCTTACACGCTCGTGAAACATCAGCGTGACCCAAACACGAATTTAGCGCCTGAGAGCTTAAAAACAATTCATCCCTTAGCGAAAGCACCAATCATTGTTGATGATAATATAACCTTGTGTGAGTCTGGGGCAATTATGGAATATATTCTTAACAAAAGTTGTACAGAACAATTAAGGCCAACTCAAAATACCCAAGAATATTATCAATATTTAGAGTGGTTACACTTTGCTGAAGGTTCACTAGCCTTACCTGTTATTTCTACATTATTGATGGGCATGGAAAAGCGTTCAGGTGCATCACCGCTCGATCATTACATAGCAAAAGAAATAGCCTTAGACTTTACTTATATTGATAACACGTTAAGTAAGCAAACTTATTTCGCCGGCGACAATTTTACCGCCGCTGATATTATGATGACCATCATTTTAGAAATCGCCGGTACTTTGCAGCTAATCGACAACAAAGCGCACATTAAACGTTATCTTGAAACGATTCAGCAAAGACCTGCCTATCAATTAGCCACCAGCCAAGGATAAAACTTTTTTATATAATACCAAGCACAGCAAATGCGTAATCTGTTTGGTATTATGGTTAATTCCCTGTATAAACAACAATAAATATTGAATGACTCAAAGGTAAGAAAATGGAAATGATCAACGTAGCAATTGAAAACAACGTGCATGTAATTACGCTAAATAATGGCAAAGTCAACGCCATATCGCCGCAAGTTATCAGCGAAATAAATACCGCTTTAGATCACGCTGAACAAGAAAAAGCCATTGTAATTTTAACCGGTCAAGCGGGAATATTCTCTGGCGGATTCGATCTAAAAACCATGAAATCAAGCCCTGAAGATGCCATTGGTTTAGTGACGCTTGGTTCACAACTTGCCCGCAGAATGCTAGCTTTTCCTACTCCTATTATTGGTGCTTGTTCAGGCCATGCTATAGCTAAAGGCGCATTTTTAATGCTCAGTTGTGATTATCGTATTGGTTGTGCCGGTAATTTTAAAATTGGCTTAAATGAAGTTGCTATAGGTATGACAATGCATAACGCCGGTATTGAAATCGCACGTAACCGCCTTCCTATTAATTACTTAACACGTGCAGTGATCAACGCTGAACTTTTCTCTCCAGAAGCGGCTACTGTGGCAGGTTTTCTTGATGTAGTCGTTGAAGAAGAACAATTAATGGCTACAGCACAAGCGGTAGCCAAACAAATGCAAACGCTAAATATGACAGCACATCACGGTACAAAATTAAAAGAGCGAGCTGAAATATTAGCCTCGTTAGATGCCGCTATTGAAATCGATAAGAAAAGTATCATCGCTTTATAACGGTGTTTTATTGCCGCAGCCATACATGGGCTAACGGCAATTACTATACGAGTGTAGCGCAAAATAAAATATCCAAAAACAGTGCGCTACACTCGCTTTTTGTCAGCTAAAAGGTCTCATAATGATCAAAAAAATAATAATATCAATCATTGTGCTCACCACCCTTGCCTATGTTGGCAGTGCGTGGTTCTTTTCCTCGAAAATATTACACTTAGGACTTACCGAGTGCAGTGTTGAACACTTTGTATTTTGCGGCGATCCAAGTACACAAGACATTCCCTTTGAAGACGTCAGCTTTAAAACCATTGACGGTTTCACTATTCCTGCCTGGTTTATGCCTGCTGACAATGCTAAGCAGGCAATACTATTAGTGCACGGCAGAACAGCCAGTCGTCATGAGGGCATGCGCTATGCAAAAAGCCTTATTGATGCCGGCTACAGCGTTTTAGCCATCGATTTACGTCATCCTCGTCAAAACCCCAATATTTTGTCGACCATGGGCTATCACGAACAGAAAGATGTTATTGCCGCACTCGACTATTTAACATCGGTAAAAAATTTCGACTCGATTGGTGTTATGGGGTTTTCAATGGGCGCAGCAACAAGCATGATAGTCATGGCTAAAGACCCTCGCATAAAGGTTGGTGTTTTTAGTGGGGGCTACGCCAATTCAATGGACGTACTTGCCGAACAAGCTGCCATTATATATGGCCTACCTCGATATCCATTAATGCCATTAGTTGAGTTATTGTTTCAATGGCGCGGTGATTTAAATACCGACGAAACTCATCCAGAAAACTATATTGCTGACATATCGCCGCGACCTATTTATCTTATGCACGGTACTGCTGATACCACGGTTGGTTTTCATCATGGCGAGCGTTTATTTGCCGCGGCAAAGCAGCCAAAACAATTTTGGCAAGCGCAAGGTGGCGCTCATACCCGACTTTGGCAATTTGATAAAACGAAAGCAGAAACCAGTGTGGTCGCCTTCTTTAAGCAATACCTTTGATAAAATAATCCCAACTTAGATAGATAGGCTAGAGATAGCTTATTTCTCTAGCTTGCTTTTAGCCCCGAGCGTATGTGAGTATAGCGATAACTTTATCAACATAAGGCAAGCATGAAAGATTGTAATCAATGTGGAAAATGCTGCATCAAATATGGTGATGGTGACCTTTCGGCGACGCAAGATGAAATTAATCTTTGGGAAATATTTAACCCTGATATTTTCGAATACGTTAAACATAATGAAATTTGGTTTGACCCTCAGTCTGGCATTAAGCTTAATCGTTGTCCTTTTCTCAATATTGCAGCGAAAAAAAGCCCTAATGAAGCAGATAAATATACCTGTAGTATTTATTTAGATCGACCTGAGGATTGTCGTCATTATCCGAGTTTGATCAGCGAAATGGTCAGAGATGGCTGTGAAATGATTGAAATAACTGACTTACAACAGCCGAAAAAAGCACAAGTTAAACTAGATATATTGATGCAAGATAGTCGCCCTTCGCACTTTTGAGCACATTAAATAAAAATAGCGTCTATCACGACGCTATTTTCAACATAAGGATTTAGTCAGTCGAAGTAGGCTCATCATGCAATTCAATATTTAGCTCTAATACGTTTAAATCGCCATCTTTATTATCTAGGTTTATCGAAAAGCTTTCATCAGAAACATGAATATACTTACGTAGTACCACTAAAATATCTTCAGTCAATTGCGGTAAATAATCTGGCTGTTTATTTCTATTATTACGCTCATGAGCCACAATAATTTGTAAGCGCTCTTTTGCCTTAGAGGCCGTAGTTACTTGCTTTTCTTTTTTACGTAAAAAATAATCCAATAGTGCCATGTTATCCTCCAAACATACGACTGAAAATGCCTTTTTTCTCGGCAGTTAAAAACCTAAATTCAACAGTGTCACCTAACAAGCGATCAACAACATCTTGATACGCTTTACCAGCATCACTTTCAGTATCTAAAATGACTGGCTCACCGGCATTTGATGCTTTAAGCACCGCTTGTGATTCTGGGATGACACCTAATAGCGGAATAGAAAGAATATCTTTAACATCCTCAACACTGAGCATTTCGCCCTCTTCTACGCGCTTAGGTGAATAGCGAGTTAATAGCAAATGTTCTTTGATAGGCTCTAAGCCCTGTTCAGCTCTTCGTGAACGACTTGCTAACATACCTAAAATACGATCTGAATCTCGAACTGACGATACCTCAGGGTTAGTTGTCACTATCGCTTCATCTGCATAATACAATGCCATCATGGCACCAGCTTCAATACCCGCAGGAGAGTCGCAGATGATATAGTCATAGGTTTTACCAAGCTCTTCTAATACCTTGCCAACATTTTCTTTATTTAATGCATCTTTATCACGTGTTTGAGATGCAGGTAATATCGACAAACTGCTAACACGCTTATCTTTAATTAACGCTTGATTTAACGTTGCCTCTCCATTTATAACATTAACAAAATCATAAACAACACGGCGCTCACAGCCCATAATTAAGTCTAGGTTTCGTAAACCTATATCAAAATCAATTAAGACCACTTTATGGCCTTTTAATGCTAAACCAAGACCAATGGCAGCACTTGATGTGGTTTTACCAACACCACCCTTGCCAGATGTAACAACTATTATCCGTGCCATAGACCGAATATCCTTTATAAGTTAAGTATTAAATAAGTTTTGACGACGTAAGTTCGCTGTCTGTTAGTTGTATATAGGCGGGTGAACCCCAATCTTTTTCCATTGATTCACTCAACCAATAATTACCATTGATAGACACTAATTCCGCCTCAAGGCTTTGACAATATATTTGTGCCTTATGATGCCCTTTTGCGCCGGCTATTGCACGCCCACGTAGTGCACCATATACATGAATGTTACCATCGGCAATAACTTCTGCTCCAGCAGATACTGAACCAATAATCACCAAATTTTGTTCTTTAGCATACACTTGTTGGCCTGAGCGTATCTGACCTCGGTGTATTTTATCGGTATATAGTTGCGTAGCTACAGGAGTAACAGTGTTATCAACTTGTGCTTCAAATGATTGTTCTTCTGGTGGCTGTTCCACTGTTGCAGGCGCTACGGAAGCCGTTTTTTCAACAACTTTTGCTTTTGCCGTATTCACAAATGAAAAACCAAGCTCACGAACCAAATTACGTTGCTCTTTAGAAATTGAGCCGGTAAAACCAACAAAAGTAAAATTAAATTCGGTAAGTAATGTTTTTATTGCTTGATAGTCAAGATCTAAAGCGATTTTCTCGATATTAACGACTACAGGAACTAGATAGAAGAAATCAGGCGCTTGTGCTACTTTTTTTACTAAATCAGCGCGAATATCAGCTAAAACGGAGGTTTTCAAATGTATTACAGATAGGGTGAAACTTGTACCTTTAAATTCAATACTGGCATCAGCCATAATAAAGTTTTTCCTAAATAAAACAATTTAATAACAGTATTACCACACAGCCAATAGCGGTGGCAATACTGAAAATGAAAATACTTAACCTGAATTTGGAATCTTAATTGAGTTGTGAAAATTATCTACAATTCAAAACAGTAAATTAACTTACCTACTTTCTTTGTTCAGCTTAATCAACAATGTAATAGTCAGTGTCGATGCTCTATCACATACATCCACACAGCTGTATTAAACTGACACTAAGCGTTCAGCAGGCAAAATAGCCGTTTAGATTATCCCGAAATCAAGTTATTTATAAAGCGCTTTTCAACGAAGAAATCAATGATGCCTGTTTCTGTTGAAAGCACTCTATTTTGTTGTTTGCCATTAATAATGAATAACTTAAATTAATTGACGCAACGAGTAAAGCACGTTCGCTACTAACAACACCGGTATTTTTTTTTATATCGTCACACATAGCAGCGAGTTTGTTTGCTGCTTGCTTTAAATCCTCTTCATCTTCACTTGAACAGGTAAACTGGTGTTGTTTACCCATAATTTGAATGCTGATGCTTTTAGAGTCTTCAGCGAGCATTAATTTACCTCATCTGCACTTTGTAATTTACCTAGCAGGTTAGTTAAAGTTTCATTGGTTTGATTACGTTTTTCTTCACCTTCAAGTATTTCAAGCTGCAACATTTCATTTTCGTCAGCAAGCGTAGACTTTTCTTGTTCTAGCTCGACTATTTTGCTTTTTAGTTGATTGTTTTTTTCAATAATGTCTTCGATCAGTTGTTCGAGTTGTGGGAGAGTGTTTTCTAACATAAGGCGCTCTGGTTAACTGTAAATTTAAGGCGGCAAATTTAATCTAAAGTGAGGAAGAATGCTACTGTTAACCGCTATTATCTGCTTAAATTATGTAACAAATAGCAACGTTAGCTAAAATTAAATAAATATGCTTAAAAAACATACGTCAAATCACTTGTTTCACAAAAAAATTATCGGTTCAGCTCGGCCGATAAAACAGTTTTTGTGCGCTGATATCGCTTAAAAATTATCACGTAAGTCAATAAAGGTTTTCATACCGCGATTGGGGCTATTTTTAATCATGTGAATGGGTGAGATGTTTCTATCATGGCCTTCATACCCTGAGGTAATGGCACTGATCAATTTATCATCGAGTAACTTAAATGCCATTGACCAATCAGTGAACGATCTATGTTCAATTTCGCCCTGATAAAAAACATCGACACTTTTATGACGATCATCTTCGAATATAGTTTGAAATAAAGCTTCAACCTCACGACGGTTGCCCTCTAAAAGCTGCATAATTTCTCGGTTATGATAAATTAACATCCCTGTGATACCGTGTTTTTTATTTTTTGAACGTGATTTTTCCAGTAAATCGACTAACTCTTGCTCTGAAAAGCCCGCTGGCACAACACTGGTATAAAGTAATTCAAACATCATAACTAACCTTTTCTTATTGTTATAGCACTAGCATCATCAATAATAGGCATTGCAGCTAATGATTAGAGCTTGGTAAATTTACTAATATTAACAACGTCAGGGCGTTGTCTGTAAGTCAAGAATATCGAGCATCAGAAAATGATATTTTTTCTCTCACTGGTCTAATTATTAGTACTTTTAACATCATGCTGCAATCTAAAACTGACAAAATATGAAATAAACATTAGTGGTAGTGTCAGTAAGAATACCAAGAGTAAATAAAAGCCTAAACTTTTAAATCCATCAGCAGTAAATTCGAACCGGCTTCAATAAATGATATATAGATAAAAGCCGATAATGACATAGCGCCAAAGCGTTGGAAGAATGCGATTTCCGCGTGGTATTTAAAGGCTAGAAAATGTATGCAGGCACAAATCAGCGCTAACTTTGTCGCTGAAATGGCATAACTGTAATAATAGGATTTAGTGAATAAAGTAATTCCTATCGCCACAATCGTATTGACACAAACTACCCAGTAGATAATATCCCACACTAATAAGTTTTTCTCCTGTCTATCCATAATATAACTTCATCATTTTGACAGATAACATTGCATAGGCCTCGCTTAAAATGCTTAATTTGTTGAGTTTAATATTTCACAACCCCCTAGCTCAAATTTACCTTAAAAATCATTTTTAAACGACAAACGCCATGCTAAAAATAGATGCTAAATTCTTTTACCGATAAATGTAGTGAGTAGACTAAACGTTATAATACCTGCCACATCAGCAAGTAAATCTGTTGCATCTAGTGTTCTATTGGGTATGAAATATTGACTTAACTCTTCAAGTACAGCGAACAATAAAATCACGCTTGAACCAACATATACCTTTAATGACGCTAAGTTGAAGAAAACTAAGTTAAATGATTTAAGCTTAAAAACAAAATTAAACCCTAAAGTCAGTAAGCCAAACAAACAGAAATGACCTAATTTGTCACCATAAGGAATACTTGCCACCAAGTTAAAAAAAACACTACTTTGGCCGGTATTCGCTAAATATATTATCCAAACAATAAAGCCTAAAAAAGCGACAGATAGCAAAGATATTAGCTTGTAGATAGTAAAAAACATGATTAAACCCTGAAGTCATTTTTTAGCAACTGATAATAATTCTATTAAATCGATGTGAGTGCCGAAACATGCCGTTAAATTAAATTAAATTAAATTAAATGCAATTATGTTTAATTTTTAATCGGTGCATTGTCACTGCGGTTACGCTATCACCATACGGTTATAACAATTGATGTTGAGGTTGATATTTTTCAATCCAATCTTTTGCTAAAGCTGCTGCTACTTTTTGGTTTTCAGTAATAAACCAACGATAAGACACCACATTTTCTGCCGTTATATTTCCGACATGTTCAGCTAAGACAAGCTGCAAATCATCGCCACGTGCAGAGCCGACATATAGCACGTCACTGTGCTCATTTAATAGCACAAAAACACCTGGTGCTATTGGAGCTTGCTCAACCTTTTCGGGAAAATCAAAAGCGTAAGTAGATTGTCTAGACACGCGAGCGTCTTTTTTATCTTTATGGCTAAATCTCATGGTAACCTCTGAAAAATAATCAGAGATTACCATATAACATCCAGTAAGTAAGAAACTAAATCATGCCGGTTTAAAAAAGATAAATAATCAACTTCGTCATTTTATGAGGTATTTCGTTCTGAGGGATCAGTTTTAAAATCACCAATGAACTGATGCGGATCCACTTGTGCGTGTTGCTCTCTCGCAGCTTGTGCCCACCACATCAATTGATTGATAGTTCGACCAAAATAGCTAAACCAAGCCGCTTGATCTACCCCAACTTGCACAGTGCCATCCTCAGTGAATACTTCTTGCGCTTTTGGCACATGTATCATTGCTGAAACGGGTAAACACCCTAGTTCTGACAAATAACTACGCATGCCTACTGCTGCACGCATACCGCCCCATTGCCCTGCAGAATAAGTAACAATTGCACTTGGTTTGTAGGAAAACAAAGAGCTACCAAAATGATTTAATAGATTAGCCAATGCAGGGCTCATCGCATGATTGTATTCTGGACTCACCATAATATAACCATCGGCACTCGCTATTATTTGCGCTAAATTATTCAGCTCAGCAGGTGCTTTATTTTTGGCGTAAGCAAAGTGAGGCTTAAAAACAGCGTCAAGTGGATAATCTAAAACATCTATCAAAGTAATATCATGCGTTTCATACTGGCTTTTCAACAAAGTAAGCAGCGCCTCAACAACACGAACACCCAAACGTGCTGGTGCAGGCGGTGTGCTGTTACGTGCCGTACCCAAAAAAATTAAAAACTTCATATTAACCTCGCTCTGTTATTCGCTATAAAAAACCACAAAACATTATTAGCAACGAGTCTACAGGATAAATTCATCAAGGGTTACTAACAAAGCTATCGCCAACAGCATAAAGCCCTACTTCGTGAGTTTTGATGGCCCACTCTTAGCAAGCTCCTAATTTAGGATAAATAAAGTTATTTTCAGACTGTTTAAGTTTTGTCGTCAGCGTTTTTATTTGTAGGTGATTAGCGCACTAACGTCTTTAGCTAAACGATTTAATTTCATAGTTCGCTTGTATTAGCTTGTATTGGAACGACTAATAAATAACCACAGATAGCGTTTAGGTGTTTGATGACTTACAACAGACACTTTGTTAATTTATTGATATTATTGTTAATAAATAGTTAAAAAGTTGGTTGTAATAGATAAAAAAATTGTATAAGTTTTGACCACTTAAAATTATTCACTTATATAAGGAAATCACATGAAAGTAACAATTCTTACCGTATTTTTAACACTAACTGCTTTAGCGGGCTGTGGGTCAACAGCGGAAAAAAATCAAGAAAGCGCTGTGGCAGTCAATAACCAAAACCAAACGAGTACAGCCCAAAAGCTAACGGATAAACAGTTAGACGAGCTTGCGAAAAATACTAATTTTACGCCAGCAGAATTAAAAGCGGCTGCTAAAAAACTCGGTTATAAATGTACTTTTTTTGCTGTCACAGGCTCTCGCATCAAACAAAAACTATGTTCTACACAACAACAAAGAGATGTACGTGCTGAAGCGGCAAAACGCTACATACAAGATTTTTCAAGATCTAGCATGGCAGCACCAGTAAGCCGTTAAGCATTTTTTACCTGTTATACAGGCAAGCTTAGGCTAATAGACAACAAAAAAGATGCAAAAGCATCTTTTTTGTTGTCCTCTCTGACTCATCCGAAATAAAACGATTACATTTATGCTCATCAGCAATAAAACCTAGCTGATTCAACCAGCACCTAAGTCATACGCAATTAGTTACAAGCGCAACAGTTAACAACAACTTTCAGCCACTGTTAAATCAACTGTTTAATGGAAGTCTACATGGCCTTGACACTCAGAAAGTGTCGATACCTTATAATTTTATTTCGCTAACTTGAACCGGTGTTTTACCAATGATTCTATTAGTATGTTTACCTGTACGCTGATGAATAGCTAAAAAATACTCTATTGGATACTTGAGTGATGCAAGTTGCTCTTTAGAAGCGAAAGTTGTTTTATCCAGTATGGTTGGTAATACCAAAGATATTTCACCTGCGGCTTTATTGAAGTTACAAGGTAACTCTCGACCAGAGGAAACCGAAAATGATGTCCCATCCAAAGCTAAAAACTGTACAGAGCAGTTGTATAAATCAGGCTGATTGTGATATTTAGCTATTTGGTAGTTAAATGATAAATCGAGTGTATGCTGACCTGCATTTAAATTATGAATTTCACTCACTTTAAAATTTGATATAGAGGCTTCTCCAGTTGCTAACTTCGAATAATCTGTTGATGCACAACCGAACAAAGTTAAAAAAGCAATTGAAGTTACAAGTTTTTTCATTTCATTTTCCTTAATGATAACTTTACACCTGGCGATGTAATAAAAGTATTATGTAAAAAATCGAGATACGAGAACAATAAACCACTGTTCATTCGCCCAATCTCTTTGTTATTTATACCATAATTAACTAGCTATTAACATTTATGGAATCATATTATCGCTAAAATAATTGCCTTTGTAGGCAGTAGGCAGCATTAACGGCTAAGGTCAATTAAAGTCAATTAAAGTCAATAAAGATAAAACGCTTAAATAAATAAACCTGATCTTAAAGCCCCTTTACTGTATCTACCGCTCAGTTTATTACTTGTGATAACAGTTTTTATCGAAAGCTCTCTGGAATTAAAAGAAACCCATGAGGTAAATCAACACCTAACACAGTGCACTACGTAAAAAGCCAACGGTAGCTTTTTGTACAATATTATCGCTATTTATGCGCCAAGTAAGTTCAAATGTTTAATTTTTTTATAACGTAGAGCCATTGAAATACAATGAGATAATTCTCTAACGGGTATCTGTTGTTTACAGTTAAATATAATGGCTCGATTACCCTCATAGGTAAACGTATCGCCGTAAACAATTTTAAACGTCTCAATCAAGGATGTTTTACAGTTGAAATAAATACCGTACTGGTCTGCATCCTTGGGTTTCCAATCAAATCTAATAGCACTGCCTATTTTTGAAATATAACTAGGTTCGCCCCATTTTAGGGTTTCTGATAGCTCAAAAATATTATCTTGCTCAGCCACGCTATAAATTAATTTACGTATATTAAAGAGTAAAATAGCAATATCTTCAGGATAACTTGCAAATTTTTCTTTTACGCCCCTGTCCATTTAATACCTCATATTTTGAAAAACATCTGCTGGTATTGCCGACAAGTTGACAGGTTTATTATTTACCTGTTGCTTGTTGGTATTTATACAATCCTCGCAATGCATTATATAAACCAGCAGACAGGGTGAAACCATGCGCTGCAGTGTTAAATTCATCTAAATTGAGCATTAAATCCAGTGAACGATTTCTAACAATGCTATCTACAAATGCATCATATACTGCTCGCATTTCACCACTTTCATTACCAATATTAAGATATAAAAAATTGCCCTTTGAAATACCTGAACGCATATATTTTTTCACTTCGTTTGCTGTTTCTCGTTCTCCCCACCATATCGCAGGACTAAACGCTAAGTGCGCTTGAAATAACTGAGGCCGTGAGTGAAAGGAATGAACAACAAGCAAACCAGCAATAGAATGTCCTGCAATAGTTTTATGATCAGTAGTTCGGTACTGACGAGCTATTCGTGGTATCAGCTCTATTTCGAGGTAGTCGAGAAACTTATCTGCTCCGCCACCTGCGCCAATGGGTCCTCTAGGATCCATATTTACGCTAGGGGCGAAATCTTTCAAGCGATCAGCTGACTCTATACCAACAACAATATGTTCATATGAGCCTGCTGATGCAGCCAAGCGAGCATTCATGCTCTGCACCAGTTGAGCATTTAGCTGACCATCTAAGACATAAATCACCGGGTAATGTTTTGTTTTGTCAGAGGCATACGAAGCTGGCAGTAATACTGTTATCTCCGGCTTTTCATTTAAAGCTTTCAAAACAGGTTCAACTGTTGAGGCATAACTTGCAAATGATAAAAATAATAATACATATAGTGCTAGTGTCTTCAAAGCCTAATTTCCTTGTTTAAGTGCCTTGTTTGAGTGCCAGTTAAACGATATAAAGTCCCGCAAAAAGGAAGTTATCCTTTGCTAAAGTAGCAACAAAGTGAAGCTACACACTTTATTTTTCATTTGTCGTGTTTGTTCGTTACACTTCAGCTCAATACTTTAATTTGCTTTACTGATTTAACTCTGATGTGAGTTTGAAAATAATATTTATCAGTTCTTTTACCATTAGAAAAAAACCAGATTTTCGTTTGTTTTGCTTCACCAGTAACTGCAATATTTTTATTAATAAAAAAGGACTCAGGAGAGGTGCCATACTTCTTGATGAACTCAGCGATTGTTTTAGGATGAAGTGCAACCGTTATATTTCTTCTATCTCTGTAATCTAACTCAGTATTTAAGTAAACTACTTTTCTTTTTATTCCAGAAGCTTTTATTGAAAACTGAAAAGTACCGTTGACACCTTTTGGGGCATTTACGGCTGTTTGTTCAATTAATTGCATAACATCAGTTGATGCTGGCTCTGCCGTGATGTCTGGCGTCATGGTACATGCAGACAAAACTAACATTGATACTAATAAAAAATATTTCATTGAAATAACATCCTTGTTTCAAAGCTTATAGCTTAAATAATCGGCATGAATGCCGGCTTGTATTACGCTTATTTTCATTTTTTTAACAGCCAAGCTGGGTAATATGTAACAACTCTCCAGAAGGTCCCCAAATATAGAATACTTTGCCCCAATGCTCAGTTTTGATACCCGTGATCTTCTGCTTATGCAGAGCTGAATTTGCACTTTGATAAGCTAAATCAATATTCAATACACATATTTGCAGCATTAAGTTTTCAGCAAATTCCTGGTTGTAATGCCGTTGTAAGAAAAATGTACATTGACCATTTGCAAAAATTGAAAGATCATCAGAAACATAATCACTGACAAAACCTAAGTCAGTATAGAATTCGGCTGAAATTTCGAAATTCTTGCTTGGAATAAACACGCTAATATTGTCAACTATCAAACATCCTCCATAAGAGCTAACAATCTAGTCATGCTCAAGTCACAAGTTTTGCTAATTAACCTATTTTTAACAAATTAGTTAACACATTACTACTAAAGGCGTTTTTTTAATTGACCTTTATGGAGGTAAATAATGATCAAGGAGATCCGGTCAACTATCTCTTTAACACTGCGGCTATTGTAGTTAACCTGAACTCTGGATAAGCAGCACTCATTATCCAGAGTTCAGATTAGTTAATTAGTGGCGCCATTATCGGCAATAAATTTAACCACCACATCAGCAAGCGCCTCGCCTTGATCTTCTTGCAAAAAGTGACCGCCATTGATAATGGTGGTGTGATGTTGCCCTTTTGTACCTGGTATCAGTTTTTGCATCAGCTTATCACCACCAGTGGTGATCGGGTCTGAGTCACTAAAAGCGGTTAAAAATGGTTTTTGCCATTGCGACAATACTTTCCAAGCCGCACGGTTTTTGTCTGAGGCAGGATCATCAGGAGTTATCGGCACTAATAATGGAAATTGCCGAGCACCCTCTTTATATTTTTCTTCAGGAAACGGGGCATTATAAGCTGCAATTACCGCAGCAGAAAGTTCGGTTGTTGTGGCTTGATTAATA
>TARA_B110000211_G_scaffold3553_1_pt1 | contig 38825 bp, 30 predicted proteins | sample TARA_B110000211 | Tara Oceans TARA_B110000211 (sample SAMEA4397516) | marine metagenome | biome: Polar Biome; feature: [DCM] deep chlorophyll maximum layer (ENVO:01000326); material: water (ENVO:00002006), including particulate matter (ENVO:01000060) such as... | depth 30 m
AAAAAAAGCTCCCGTAGGAGCTCTTGTATTGTTAGATAAGTTTCGTTAAAAAGACTTAATAGTAAGTATCTTCTTTGTTGTGCGCTTGAGGATCTTCAATAATCTCTTCGAAGCCGACTTCAAAACTGTTGTTGCTGTCGCTATTTGCCATGTAAATAGTACGGGTTGAGCCATCTATCCAGGTTACGGTGCCGCTGCCTTTTTTGCTGCCGCATTTCATGCCAATATGAATGTCGTTAAATTCCATTACCTACTCCTCGTTTGTTGTTGAACATCGAATAGTGCATTCGATTAAGCAAACTGTGTGATTAACTTAGAAACCTCCTCGCAAGGATAGTTCAAATATTATTCATTTAACGTGCTTTTTTTCAACAGGAACGGATTATTATAAACAGAAAACTATTCAAATCTAGTCATTTTTAAGGATTGACACTGATACCCAAAACGGCTGGCTTGCTAGCCCCCGTTACAGCAGGGATGTTGCCAAAAATATTTTTATCAAATGCGAAGGCCAACCAGGCAAATGCCATTGCTTCTAATGAATCACTATTTATGTTTTTTGACTGAGTATTCATTACTTGGTGCTTGCTAAGTTTATGATTTAACAGCGAAACCAGTACGTTATTTTCAACACCTCCACCGCAAAGATATACGTCTGATTTCGTACTTAATTTGTTAATTTGTTGCGCAATAGTTTCAGCTGTTAGTGCAGTTAATGTTGCTTGAACATCAGCCGGTTTTATCGCATTTTTACCGATGAACTTTGCTAGCCATTGGGCATTAAAATACTCTCGTCCTGTGCTTTTAGGCGCGGGTTGTCTGAAGTATGGCTCGTCTAATAGAGTATGTAGCAAATCTTGGCAAATGTTTCCTGAATCGGCCCATTTTCCCTGCATATCAAATCTACCTGCTTGGTGCTGAGCAAACCAATAATCCATTAGGGCGTTGCCTGGGCCAGTATCGAATCCGATGGTGTTTTCAGGACTATTTTTTGGTAAGAATGTAATATTGGCAATACCACCAATATTGACGATAAAAACATCATTTTCAGTTGAACCGAAAATAGCCTGATGAAAAGCAGGTACTAATGGTGCTCCCTGGCCTCCTAAGGCAATATCTTTAGTTCTAAAGTCTCCTACTACACGAATGCCGGTTAGTAATGCTAACGTTTGTAAACAGCCAATTTGTAGGGTAAATGGTGTACTAGCAAATTGACTTATGGTCGGGCGATGACGAATCGTTTGACCATGGCAACCTATTGCCGTGATATCCGTTGGAGATAATTTTTCTTGCTGTAAAAACTGTTCAATTGCATGAGCAAATAACTGTGCAAGTTCTATATTAAGGCTACCTGCACGATCAATTTCATTATCGCTTGCATTATACAAGCGGGTTATTTTTTGGTGTGTAGCGTTATCGTAAGCTTGATAATAGCTAGCAATTAACTTGGCACCGTTAGCTTGTTGTGATTGCTCAGTGTCAAATTCAACCAAAGCGAGATCAATGCCATCAGCACTGGTACCTGACATTAAACCAATATAACGCACTTTATTGGCCATTTTATTCTGCGCTTGGCTGCATGGATAACATGATTCTACGTGAACCTGTTAGTTCTGCTAATCGTTGTTTAGCTATCACATCAAAAGCTTGTTTATATTTTGAGCTGATCGGCTTAGCGTCTGGCAACTTCACGGTTCTAGGATTGCGGTGTACGCCATTGAGTAAAAATTCATAATGTAAATGTGGACCTGCTGCTAAACCTGTTGACCCTACATAGCCAATTACTTGCCCTTGCTTAACGCGTTGACCTTTTTTAACGGCACGTTTCGAGAAATGTAAATACTTGGTGACTATGCCATTTCCATGCTGAATAAAAACGTAGTTACCATTGTATTTGTTATATGTCGCGTGAGTAACTTTACCATTACCAGCAGCAACAACGGGGGTACCTGTTTTGGCTGCGTAGTCGGTACCACGATGAGCTTTCCAACGCTTTTGTACGGGATGAAAGCGTTTAGGTTTAAAATTAGAACTAATGTATTTAAAACTAACGGGGGCACGTAAAAAAGCTTTGCGCATGCTGCGACCATCAGCGGAATAGTATGCACCATCAGTAAAACGAATAGCGTGAAAAGACTCGCCTTGGTTAATAAACTCTGCGGCAACTATGTTACCTTTGCCAATAAAGTCACCTTCTATGTACTGGTTTTCATAAATCACATTAAAGCTATCGCCTTCGCGGATATCTAAGGCAAAATCAATATCCCAACCAAATATATTCGCCAAGTTGATAATTTGTCCGTCATTAAGGCCGGCGGCCGCTGCAGCATTCCAAAAATTAGATTTAATAACCCCATGCGCAATGGCTTCACGGACCTCGACAGTTTTACTTTCTTTATAGGCGTGATATTGCTGATTTTGTAAATTTACGTATAACGTTTCGTTTTTTGACAGCGGGTACTCAAGCGATACTAAAGTACCTTGCTGATCCTTTCCGATACGGATTATGTCGCCAACCCCTAGTTTTTTTAGTGATTTACTACCTTCGCCTTGCGCGGTGATTACTTTATGAGTTGTGGTGGCGTTGAGCCCATTACGCTTAAATATTTTAGCAAGTGAATCACCACTTCTGACTTTAACAGCCTGCCATTGCAATTGGGCTGAACTTTCTTCGATATTACTGGGTAACTCACGTGCTGGAATTTCTGTATCGTTTAATGCTTCAATGGGTGTATCAGGTAACTCAATACTGGCGGAAGGTTGTGTGCTACTGGCTTGTTCAGGTGTTGCCACTTGATATCGCTGACCGACTTTAAATTCGCCTGCAGTATTCGATGTTGTTTGCTTGCTACTTTTCAGCGGCACCACTAATAAAAATAGCACTATCACAGCGCACGTAGTAATAATTATTTGGTGCTGTTTTGGTAAGGCAAAATATAAATTTTTTATATTTTTCAAAAAGCTAAGACCTATAAATGAGATTTTAATACGACAATTGTCGTTTACTATAGCAAAATAATATCCTTCTAAACAATGATAGGGTTTTCACCACAGTGAAAATTACAGTAGAATTCAGCCATTAAAGATTAATCATACCCTTTGTTGGAGCTTAGTAAATGTCAGATGTAAGCCAAGCGTTTGCAGAAATAAAACGCGGTGCGGAAGAAATTCTGCTAGAAGATGAGTTATTGGAAAAGTTGAAGAAAGGCAAGCCGCTGAAAATTAAAGCAGGCTTTGATCCAACAGCACCAGATTTGCATCTTGGTCATACAGTACTGATCAACAAATTACGTCAGTTTCAACAACAAGGTCATGAAGTTATCTTCTTAATTGGTGATTTTACCGGCATGATTGGTGATCCAACCGGTAAAAATGTTACGCGCAAGCCATTAACTAAAGAAGACGTGCTATCAAATGCTGAAACCTATAAAGAGCAAGTTTTCAAAATTTTAGATCCAGCAAAAACTACAGTTGCCTTTAACTCAACCTGGATGGATAAATTGGGCGCTGCAGGTATGTTAAAGCTTGCTTCACGCCAAACCGTTGCGCGTATGATGGAACGAGATGACTTTAAAAAACGTTATGCTGGTGGCCAAGCGATTGCCATTCATGAGTTTATGTATCCTTTAGTGCAAGGTTGGGATTCAGTTGCTTTAGAAGCTGATGTTGAATTAGGTGGTACCGATCAAAAGTTTAATTTATTGATGGGTCGTGAACTACAGAAATCAGAAGGCCAACGTCCGCAAACTGTGCTTATGATGCCATTATTAGAAGGCTTGGATGGCGTACAAAAAATGTCTAAGTCGTTGAATAATTACATCGGCATTACTGATGCGCCAAATGACATGTTTGGTAAAATCATGTCGATCTCAGATGATTTAATGTGGCGCTACTATGAATTACTTAGTTTTAAGCCGATTGAAACGATTAGTGGCTACAAAGAAGCTATCGCTGCGGGCTCAAATCCTCGTGATGTAAAAATTGATTTAGCAAAAGAGTTAATTGAGCGTTTTCATGATACTGAAGCGGCAGAAGCTGCTCATCAGGAGTTTATTAATCGTTTTCAAAAAGGTGCCTTACCTGATGACATGCCTGAATTAGATATTGTGACTGAAACGGGTGAAATTGCGATTGCTAACTTGTTAAAAGAAGCCGGTTTAGTAGCTAGTACTTCAGAAGCTATGCGGATGATAAAGCAAGGTGCAGCAAAAATTGAAGGTGAAAAAATTACCGACAATAAACTAGTGATTAAAGCGGGTTCTAGTGCAGTTTATCAAGTAGGTAAACGTAAGTTTGCTAAGATTACGCTTAAGTAACTATCAAGATAAAATAACTAGCACTATTGCTAACGTTAGTTAAATTATCTATCGATAAAGCCAGTCAACGTGACTGGCTTTTTTATTATTATTTATCCGGTTTTTCAATAAAAACTAACCTGCATCTTTAGAATAAATTGAAAGCTTTGGCGTTTCTTACGCTGCTTTAATCGTTTTATTGCTAAATCAATTTAAGTGCATCAATCCTTAAATACTCCTCTTGTAGCTTCGCTTTCTTGTCATGTTTAGTGAGCTAACTATTAAATATCCCTACAAAAATTGTGTGTTTTTTGGTTGTTGAATTACACAATTTTGTTGATCTAAGTCAGTATTAGAAATTTTGAGAGGCGTAGTATGTGCGACATATTGTCGCAGTTAGATAAATTAGAGATTTGACATATTCACTCTGAACTTGCTGCTTATCATCTAGGTGTAGGTATTACGTACAATGCTATTTTTCTTATCGTACAGTAAAAACAAGTTAACGTTACTTTTGGTGCTATTGCTCTGCTTTGCTCAGTTCTCTGCGCACGCTTTATTTGTTAGTGAACCAAGAGATCCTTTACCGCTTATCAATCAAATTTTTCCCCAAGCCACTAAAGTCTCTGATAAAGCGGGTGAGCCGCTGATTTGGACGGTTTATCAACAAGAAGAAATCATTGGTTATGCATTTGAAACCAATGACATTGCAAAAATACCAGCCTACTCAGGTGAGCCAGTTAACATGTTGGTGGCCATTGATCCAAAAGGTGTTTATCTCGGTGCGAAAGTTTTAGAGCATCACGAGCCTATTATTTTGGCAGGTATCCCAGAAAGTAAATTATGGGCTTTTACTGAACAATATGACGGTTTGAGTGTAAGTGATCGCTTAAAGGTGGGAGGCAACGCTAAAGGCGATGTAATTCACATTGATGGTTTGTCAGGTGCGACAGTAACAGTCATGGTGATGAATGTTGCGATTACTAAAGCAGCAACTAAAGTTGCTCGTTCGTTAGGCATTATCGAAGAAGTTGAAGAAATTAAACAGCCAATGGCCACGGTTTTACCTGATGTTTATCAACAAGCCAATTGGCAAACCTTGTTGGGTGATGGCTCTATTCGTAAGTTATATCTCGACCGTAATACAGTTGATGAAGCCTTTGTTGGTACGGCTGCTGAAAAAATTGAGCAAGCATCACCTGAGCAAAAAGCCGATATGTTTGCAGAGGTCTATTATGCACAAGCAGATATTCCAACCATAGGACGTAATTTATTAGGTGATAGCGAATATCAGTGGTTGATGAAAACGTTAAAGCCTAACGAACATGCCATTATTGTTTTAGGTAACGGTTATTCGTTTAAAGGCTCTGGTTATGTGCGTGGTGGTATCTTTGACCGTATTCAAATACTGCAAAACGAAACAGCTTTTGCTTTTCGTGATTTAGATCATAACCGTGTTACTGATATTTTTATTGATGGTGCACCAAGTTTTAGAGAAATGTCGCTATTTATTGTCCGCGAACATCATGAGTTTAATCCAGGTGTTGATTGGCAGTTTGAGTTATTAGTACGCCGCCAAATGGGAGCGGTTGACAGTGTGTTTACAAGCTTTAAAGGTAGTTATCATGGTTTAGAGCAATACTTGAACCGTCCACCGATTATATTACCTGAGCCTGAGTTAACACTGACACAACAAGTTTGGCAAGATAAGCAAACTGAGGTGATTATCTTAGCCATTTTGATGACATTGTTGCTTGCCACTTTATTTTTCCAAGACGTGCTTGTTAGACACCCGACCTTTATGCATAACTTTCGTCATGGCTTTTTAGTCGTTACCGTTGTTTTTATTGGTTGGATGTGGGGCGGACAGTTATCGGTAGTCAATGTGTTTACTTTCCTACAAGCCTTTATGTCTGATTTCTCTTGGGACTTGTTCTTATTAGACCCAGTGATCTTTATGCTTTGGGGCGCTGCGGCAGTAACTATGCTGTTATGGGGAAGAGCCGTATATTGTGGTTGGTTATGTCCTTTTGGTGCCTTACAAGAGCTGATTAACGTATTTGCTCGCTACATAAAAATTCCTCAGTTTGAATTGCCTTGGGCGGTGCATGAGCGTTTATGGGCGATTAAATATTTAGTGTTACTAGGCCTATTTGCTTTATCACTGGACTCTCTAGCTCTAGCTGAACAGTTTGCTGAAATCGAACCCTTTAAAACCACGTTTTTATTAAAATTTGATCGTGAGTGGCCGTTCATTATCTATGCGCTGCTCTTGTTAACCATCAATATATTTAATCGTAAATTCTTCTGTCGCTACTTATGTCCGTTAGGAGCTGCTCTGTCTACCAGTAATAGCGTGCGTTTATTTAGTTGGTTAAGACGTCGTCCTGAATGTGGACAACCTTGTAAAACCTGCGCGAAAGAATGTGAAATTCAAGCGATTAACCCCGATGGTGAGATCAATATGCGTGAATGTCACTACTGCTTAGATTGCCAAGTGACTTATTTTAATGAAGAAAAGTGTCCACCATTGAAAAAATTAGCACGTAAGAAAGCTAAATATAAAGAAAGCGAAATTGAAGCGGTAAATGTTGCATAGCTTGTTGAATTAACCCAAGCAGCTTCAGTCATTAATTTTAAAAAAGAAATAACCATAATGGAGAAGAGTGATGAGTAACGACGATAATGGCTCTAATAACGTAGAGTTAGAGAACGAAGGTAGACGTAAGTTTTTTGGTAAAACAGCGTTATTAGGTGCTGGCGCTGTTGCTGCTCCAATGACTGCCGCGATGTTTGCATCAATGGCAAAAGCTAATGCATCAGAAGCTAGCAATAGCCCATTCGTTCATCCTGGCGACTTAGATGAATATTACGGTTTCTGGAGTGGCGGCCACTCAGGTGAAGTACGTATTATGGGTATTCCATCAATGCGTGAATTGATGCGAATTCCAGTATTTAATGTTTGTTCTGCAACCGGTTGGGGCTTAACCAACGAAAGTAAGCGTATCAAAGGTGATAGCGCACATTTACTTGCCGGTGATTCTCATCATCCTCATATGAGTATGACAGACGGTCGTTACAACGGTAAGTATGTTTTTATCAACGACAAAGCGAACTCTCGTGTGGCTCGTATTCGTTGTGACATCATGAAATGTGACAAAATTCTTACGGTACCTAACATCCAAGCCGTTCATGGTTTACGTGTACAAAAAGCACCATATACTAAGTATGTTGTATGTAATGGTGAGTTTGAAATACCAATGAACAACGATGGTAAAGCTAGCTTAGAAGATGTTAGTACTTACCGTTCTCTATATAACGTTATCGACGCTGAAACGATGGAAATGGCTTTCCAAGTGATGGTTGATGGTAACTTAGATAACACCGATGCCGATTTTGATGGTAAATACTTTGCGTCAACTTGTTATAACTCAGAAATGGGCATGAACTTAGGTGAAATGATTTCTTCTGAGCGTGATCATGTTGTTGTTTTCAGTTTAGCGGCTTGTGAAGCTGCAGTTAAGGCTGGTAAATTCAAAACCTATAATGGCAACAATGTACCAGTTTTAGATGGCCGTAAAGGTTCAGACTTAACGCGTTATATCCCAGTACCAAAATCACCGCACGGTTTAAATACTTCACCTAACGGCGAGTACTTTATTGCTAACGGTAAGTTATCACCAACCGTTTCAATTATTTCAATTAAGAAATTAGATGCGTTGTTTGCTAATAAAATTAAGCCACGCGATACCATCGTTGCTGAGCCTGAACTAGGTTTAGGGCCATTGCATACGGCATTTGATAACAAAGGTAATGCTTACACTACCTTGTTCTTAGATAGCCAAATTGCTAAGTGGAATGTTCAAGAAGCAATCGATGCGCACAATGGCAAGAAAGTTAACTACATTCGTCAAAAACTTGATGTGCATTATCAGCCAGGTCATAACCACACGTCACAAGGTGAAACACGTGATGCAGATGGTAAATGGTTAATTTCACTTTGTAAATTCTCTAAAGACCGTTTCTTACCTGTTGGACCGCTACGCCCAGAAAACGATCAATTAATTGATATTTCTGGCGATGAAATGAAGTTGGTTCACGATGGCCCAACATTTGCGGAACCGCATGACTGTATCATGGTACACCGCAGCAAAATGAAGCCGTTGAAATTATGGCCACGTGATGACCCGTTTTTTGCTGAAACAAAAGCGCAAGCTAAGCGTGATGGTGTTGATGTTTACACAGAAAGTAAAGTTATTCGTGACGGGAAAAAAGTACGTGTTTATATGACTTCTATTGCACCTACTTTTGGTCTGACTGAGTTTAAAGTTAAGTTAGGTGATGAAGTTACTGTTATCGTGACTAACCTTGACCAAGTTGAAGATGTAACACACGGTTTCTGTATGACTAACCATGGTGTACAAATGGAAGTTGCTCCACAAGCAACAGCCTCTATCACCTTTACGGCTAATCAACCTGGCGTGCAATGGTACTACTGTAACTGGTTCTGTCATGCATTACACATGGAAATGCGTGGCCGTATGCTAGTTGAAGCTTAATTAAGTATCCACAGCATAAGGCAATACAAGCAGTTAACAGCACAGTCATGGGCTGTTAGCTGCTGTAGATAAAGAGTGTTGTCATATGCCAGTGAATGTTTGAAAAAGCGCTAACGTTGAACAGGTTTTTATTTATAGCTAACGCTATGCTAGTGTTAGAGTAACTTGATAATTCAGCGTAAAATAGGCGGCAATAGCACTTTTGTTATTGTCGCATTTTTAATTTATAGGGGCAGGTTTTTGAGCGTACGATTATATAGAAAGCTACTTGTTGCTGTGCTTTTTTCACATTGGGCTTTTAATGTTTTTGCTGCCACGATTACGCTATCTCCAGGAGATAATCTCCAGCAAAAACTTGATGCAAGTGCTGATGGTGATATGGTTAAGTTAAGTGCCGGACGCTATGTTGGCAATTTTGTTATTAACCATCAACTCACCTTATCTGGTGAAGAGGGCGCGATTATTGATGCTGATGGTCAAGGTAATGCTCTTTTACTGAAAAACTCAAATATTACCATTGAAAATCTTGTTATCGAGAATTGGGGCCATAATTTAACTGACGAAAATTCAGGTATCTATTCGGCCACAAAAGCTGAAAATATTACCATTAAAAATAATAAATTAACGGGCGATGGCTTTGGCATTTGGCTGCATAAAATTAACCATGCAAAAGTAATTAACAATACCGTACAGGGCAATATTAATATTCGATCTGCCGACCGAGGTAATGGTATTCAGATATCTAGCATTGAAAATGCTCATATTTTGGCTAATGAAACGAGCGGCGTTCGCGACGGCATTTATGTGATAGCAAGCAAAAATAATGTTATAGAAGGTAATACCATGCATCATTTACGTTATGGTATTCATTATATGTATTCATATGATAATTCGGTAATAAATAATACCGCTTATAGTACTCGTGCTGGTTATGCGTTGATGAGTTCACGTCGGCTGATAATTAAGGGTAATAAAACCACCGACTCCGAAGACTATGGTTTTTTACTCAATTTTATCACGGAATCAACATTTGAAAATAATGACATTAAAGACGTTTGGACTAAACCAGAAAATAAAGTGTTGGGTCGAGACGGAAAGGGCTTGTTTGTTTATAACTCAGGTTACAACACCATTAAAAATAATCGTGTTGATACGGCTGAAATTGGTATTCATTTAACCGCGGGCTCAGAGAATATCAAAATTTACGGTAATAGTTTTATTAATAATCCGGTACAAGTGAAATATGTTTCCAATAAAAAACAAGAGTGGAGCTTTGAAGGGCGAGGCAATTATTGGAGTAATTATTTAGGCTGGGATATGAATGGCGATAATATTGGTGATGTTATTTTTGAGCCAAATGACGGCATTGATCAGCTTATTTGGCAATACCCAGAAATGAAAATGATCATGGATAGTCCGGTGGTATTGATATTACGTTGGATACAAAAAGAGTTTCCGGTTTTAAAACCGCCAGGCGTTAAAGATAGCTTTCCGCTCATGCAACCCGCAGTAGCGCCAAAGAGAGTAAGTCAGATCGCGTCATCACTTCAAGTAAGTGATGAACAGTCAGAAGTTCATGCGAATAAGGCAAGTAAACCACAATGAAAACACCCCTAGTTTCCCTTGAGAATGCCAGCAAAAACTATAAAGGTTTGCCGGCGTTATCATCCATTAACCTGCAACTTGCGCAGGGAGAAGTACTCGGTTTGTTTGGCCATAATGGCGCGGGCAAAACTACCATGATGAAGCTTATCTTAGGTGTAATTTCTGCCGATGCCGGCAATGTTACTGTGATGGGCATGAAACCTGATGATAAATCAGCATGGCATATGCGAGCAAAAATGGGCTACTTGCCAGAAAACGTTATGTTTTATGAGCAATTGACCGGCTTAGAAGTTTTAAGCTATTTTGCTCGATTAAAAGGTCAGACAAAACAGCATGCTAAAAAACTGTTGGAGCAAGTCGGCATTGCTCATGCCATGGGGCGGCAGGTAAAAACATATTCTAAGGGGATGAGGCAGCGTTTAGGTTTAGCACAAGCTTTTATTGGTGAACCAAAACTACTATTGCTTGATGAACCAACTGTGGGTTTAGATCCCAATGCGACGGCAGAATTCTATAACAGTGTTGACCAATTAAAAACCCAAGGAACAAGTGTTGTGCTTTGCTCTCATGTTTTACCTGGGGTTGAGCAGCATATTGACCGTGCGATGATTATTTCAGGAGGAAAAACTTTAGCGCTTGGCACTATCGCTGAATTACGCGCGGCGGCAAATTTACCAACGCAAATTAAGCCGCAAGGATTGAATGTGGCATTATTTGAACACCCAATCGTCAAAGCTTATGTTAATTCGGCTGGGCATTTAACGGTACCTGAACAAGACAAGCTTAAAGTTTTACGTTATTTATTAGCAGACGAAAGCTTGAGTGATATTGCCGTTGAATCGGCAAACTTAGAACAAGTTTATCAATATTATTTAGCACAAGCAGAGCATATGAAAACAGAAAATACCAAGGCAGGTGCGTAATGAGAGAAATACTAACCGTCGCCAATAAAGAGTTTCATGATGGACTTCGCAATCGCTGGTTGCTGTCAATAACATTAATTTTCGCTGTATTATCCGTTGGTTTAACTTATTTTGGTGCCGCGGCTTCTGGTACTGTCGGTGTTACATCGCTTTCTACCACCATTGCTAGCTTAGCAAGCTTAGCCGTATTTTTAATTCCATTGATTGCATTACTGTTAAGTTACGACAGTTTTGTTGGTGAGCAAGAAGGCGGTACATTATTGTTATTGCTAACTTATCCGTTGAGTAAAAATCAATTGCTGCTTGGCAAGTTTTTTGGTCAAGGCGGTATTATTACTTTAGCGACATTACTTGGGTTTGGTGCATCAGCGTTACTGTTATTTATTCAGCATGGTGATTTTGTCATCATCGAAACCTTTGGTTATTTTATTGTTAGCGCAACGCTTTTGGGCCTGAGCTTTACCGCTATCGCTTATATGATCAGCTTACTTGCCAGTGAAAAGTCAAAAGCAGCAGGTGTAGCGTTAATCACCTGGTTCTTTTTTGCTTTGGTATTTGATTTAGCTTTGCTGGCGTTATTGGTTGGTGCCGATTCAGGGCTAAGCCAATCAGCGTTAACCCAATTGATGATGTTGAATCCAGCCGATGTGTTTCGTTTAGTTAACCTCGCAGGCTTAGATAGCTCAGATGTTAATGGTGCATTAGCTGTTGCTATCAATGCTAATTTAACACAGGCTCAACTACTGGCGATTTTATTGGCTTGGGTAATTGCACCTTTAGCTATAGCATCCGTTATTTTTAAAAATAAAAAACTGTAAGGGTACTTTTTATGTTGCGTAAACTTCTCCTCTCTATCGTCTTAGTCACTGTGATTGGTTGCTCCGAGCAATCTGAGCAGCAACAAGTTATTCATCAAGCTGTGGCTATTGAAAGCTCGGATGAATGTCACTTATGTGGCATGCTAATTACCAACTTTTCAGGACCGAAAGCAGAATTATTTCGCAAAGGTGTGACGGAAGCTGATGGCAATAGTGTGAAAAAATTCTGTTCGACGCGTGATATGTTTAGCTTCTACCTTGATCCTGAAAATAAGCGTAATGTGACAACTATTTTGGTTCATGATATGAGTAAAGCACCATGGGATGCGCCAAATGACGGGTATTTTATTGATGCTCGTAAAGCTTGGTATGTTGTAGGTTCAGATAAAACCGGTGCTATGGGAAAAACGCTGGCTAGCTTTTCAGCTAAAACGGATGCCGATGCTTTTGCGACAGAGTTTGGCGGTACGGTTATTGACTTTAACGCGGTAAGTTATCAATCGTTGCAATAAGTTGATGCTTATATCGTTAGCAGATGTTGTAATTTAAGCACAGCTAGGTAATCTAGTGTCATTATTTTTTGTTTGAAGATACTATGATAAATATTAGGTTACTTAGTTGCTTAACTTTAATTATCAACCTTGCTGCTTGTTCTACCACCACCGCTACTACCTCTTTTCGTGATGGTTTCGATTTTGCCTCAGTTGAAAGTTATAGTACTTATGGTCGCAATACCGCATTTGGCGATTTACAAAACCTCAGTGATAGCACCCGCAATACTATCGAACTAGCGATTGAACAAGGTTTTGATGGCAATGGTTTTAGTTATAAAACGCTTAACAAAGCTGATATCGTTATTGCTTATCACCTACTGAATCGTCGTGCTTTTGAATTAGATAAATATAATCGTGAAGTAAAATATTGCGGTTATTGTTTAAGAGCGGGTCAAGCAACACACGCTGAGTTAGAAAATAAACTACGACCGGGTAGTTTGATCCTCGATATTATTGATCCTAAAAGCCAACGCTCAGTATGGCGTAGTGTTTATCCATTAAAATTTAAAGCAGACGACAATAGTCGAGAAATGCAGGAAAAGATCAGCACTGCGGTTGATAGTATGCTGCGTGATTTCCCACAGGGTAAAAGAGGAAAAGCCAGCGCTAGTTCAAGTAAAGAGCCAGCTTAATGGCTAAGTGGTTAACTATTACGCTGATCGTGTGCGCAGGACTTTTGATAATATTACTCGGTTTAGGTTATTTATTATCAGAGAATGAAAAAGCGACCACACGGCTAAAAAATCAACTAGAGCAAGAGGCTCAATTACAACAACAAAAGTTAGAGCAACAACGTAATCTTAGTCATTATAACCACAGTGATGTTATTGAAATACCGTTACCATCAGATGATAAAAGCGTGATGAAAAATTTTGAAAAAACGCTAATTAATAATTTAACTTGCGTGACAATAGCGCAGTGTCAGGTGCTGACTGTTAAATTTAAAAATATCGACTGTCGTCTTGCTAGCAATATTATTGGTGCATCTTTGTTGAAAAAAATCGCCACCAAAGACATTGCTATTGACCAGTGCCCAACCATAAATTCAGCTGCGCAATTAGCATGTCAGCAAAATATTTGTACGTTAATAAGTGCCAGCCATGAGTAAAGAAATCACTAAGTCAAAGTACGAAATTGATTGGTTATTGCCACTAAATTATCAGTTAGCTGCCCTTTGCCCACGTGATACTATCAAGTAACAATGATTGCAGAGTATTAATTAACAGTCGAACGAGCATCTTGAATCGCTTTGGGTATATAATAAGGTATTGTTTTTAATAATTTGTATGTGATATGACCTTCCCAAATGATGAAACCGGCCAAGTTTTAGCTGAAATGCAAACTGCGGGCATTGATTTAAACGAAATTCACCAGGTAGTGTTTTTTCAGTTATTTGAACAAGAGCAACAAGCACAAGCTATGGTTGCTCATTTAGCAGAGCAAGCGCCAGACATGCAAGTTGAGCTAGTGCCTGACGAGTTGCCCAATGTATGGGATGTTAACTGCACGGTTAGCATGGTACCAAGTTATGACGCGATTATTGCGCAAGAAGCTGAGTTTGAGCTACTAGCGACAAAATTCAAAGGTTATAACGATGGTTGGGGTATAGAAGCTTAATTATCGCTAAATAACCTGAACTCTGGAGAAGCAGCACTTACTCAATCCTCCGTTTTAACCCATTACCTGCGTTAAAACGTCGATAAATAGCGCGCTACTGATAAACGTTTTGCCTTGAAAATAGCATAAAATGAAGCATTGATGGTGTCTATTAGTGATGTTCACCTTGCTATAGCATTTACTTTGCCACTTAAGCTTTTGATCCACTTGAATATCAAGCACTCATTATCCAGAGTTCAGGTTAAATAGGCAATGACAGATAACTCAGGCTCGACGTTATGTTGCGTGCGTTATTTAGATTAACTAAGTTTATTAAGCAGTTAAAGAAAAAGATCAAGCATAGTTTAACTGACTATTATTGATCTTTTTTGCTTTCTTCTGGTTCAATAATATCAAAAGCGGGCAGAGTAACACGCCAATAAATAGCGGCTAAGCGTAATGTTAACGCGCCAAGTATCGCCGTGATAATAGCCAGATGCTCAGGGCAAGAAAAATAGCGTAGCAATGTATATAATGCTCCACCCAAAATCGCAGCGGTGGCATAAATTTCTTGTCGTAATATCATTGGTATTACGTTACATAATACGTCGCGTAGCATGCCACCAGCAACACCCGTCATCATTCCCATCACAATGGCTACAGGAATTGCGGCGCCTAAGCTTAGTGCTTTTTCTGTGCCTAATACGGCGAATAACGCTAAGCCAAAAGCGTCTGAAACTAATAAAAATCGCTTAGGAATACGCTTGGGTGAACGAATAAAAATGATGGTTAATACCGCAGTTGCTAAAATAACATAGAGGTAAACGGGGTTTTGTACCCAAAACACTGGCGTTTGTAAAATAACATCGCGCATGGTGCCACCACCAATTGCGGTGACAGCTGACAAAACTACTACTCCGAAAGGATCAAGCTTATATCGTCCAGCCATTAAGGCCCCAGAAAAGGCAAAAACAACAATGCCGAACATATCAAGCCAATAGAGTAATTCTGACATTGAGTTACTTCGCTACTTTACTAAGGGTAAGTTGGCAGCTTGCCAGCCTTTCATGTCTCCTTCAAGGTGACGAAGGTCGCTAAATCCAGCGGCACGTAAATCGTGCTCAGCACTGATAGCACGACGACCTGAACGGCAATGTACAACTACCGTTTTATCTTTAAAGGCGATAATTTTATTTAGGTTAGCGTTAATTTGCTCATGGCTGATATTAATAGCGCCCTGGATATGACCTTCAGAAAACTCTTCAGCGCTACGCACATCTAATATTACTGTCTGTTTGCTGGGCGTTGCCATTAAAGCTAGCAGCTCTTGTTGCGAAATAGAGGCAGTTTGCTGGGCAAAAGTGAACAGCGAAATAACACTTAATAAAATAACTAACGATAGTTTGATGGATTTCATGGTGTAGCCTTATATTAATGTCAATGAGAGATTCATTTTAAGTCTAGTAGTTTACCTGAATCTTAATAATAGCAAAGTGATTAAATCGCGTGGCGACAGGTTTTAGCTGGCAGCAGTGTAGGATATTATCGCTAGTAACAAAACCATTAATGTCAGTAGGTAAAGTGCATAGTTGATGCGTTTGCTTGCATGAATAATATCAGTGGCCTGTGGCTGTCTCGCTGAGTCATTAAAGCTGGTTTTACGTACTTTATCTCCGTCATATAGAGCCACCCCGCTGAGCTTCACAGCTAAACCTAATGCAAGAACATGCAATAAAATGCCGTTATCTGTCTGGAAAAACTTACCACGTATTAAACGCCAATAAAGGAGGGTGTTTTGCCCAACAGTACCGAGCAAAAGTACGAGAGAAAATAATCGAGATGGCAACCACTGTAATAGTTTTACAATATGATTAATGGCGGCGCCAAAATAGATAAAGCGTCTGCGCTTGATATTCCAGGCATAATGCATTTCTAGCAATAATCGAAAGGTTAATGCAGCCAAAGGGCCGAACACTAAGTAGTAAAACCCAACGCAAACCAGTAATTGCGAACTGCGCAATACTTGTGTTTCGATGCAGGCTTTACTGATACCTAACGGTGATAACTGTTCGGTGCTACGTAATAAAAAAGGCGCTACTTTTTGTTTTGCTTGATAATTGTTATTGGCTACTAGCTCACGCGCGACAGTTTTACTGGTTTTAGTTAAACCAAAACTGCCTAAGGCAAGGTAAAGTAATAAAGCATTCCAGAGCCAATAAACTTCAATAAAAGCCTCAAATAACCAGAGAATAATCAGTAATGGTACTAGCGTAACAATAATGGCAATTAAGCCAGAGATATTCTGCTGGCGGGCACTATTACTCGGTTTATTGACCTTGTCCGCTAAGCGCTGACAATAAAAATTAAAAAAAGCTAATGGTTGTTGAGTAACAAACTGTCCAATACCGGCTTTTAATGCCATCACTAATAACAGCATGAAGGCAGCAGAATAAAAATGTGGACTGGTGAGGATGTTACTCAAATTTTCCATTAGTTTAGTGTTTTACCTTTCAGTGCCGCTAACATGCTAGTAACTAGCACTGAAGAGTTAACAGAGGCTGTTTCTAAGTAAGCTTCGAATGAGGTTGGTGATTCTTTACCTGCAATATCTGACATTGAGCGAATAACAACAAAAGGTGTGTTGAATTGATGACATGTATGTGCAATAGCTGCGCCTTCCATTTCTACTGCGGCCATGGTTGGAAAGTTAACCCTTGCTTTGGCAATGTCTTCGTCTTTAGTCATAAAAGTATCACCTGTTGTGATCAAACCAACTAATGTTTGAATATTATCAAGTGACTTAATTCCAACCTTAGCGGCGGCAACTAATTCAGGGTGAGGTATATAGGCTGGTGGGTTCGCAGGCAATTGGCCTATTTCATAACCGAAAGCGGTTACATCCACATCGTGATAACGTACTTCTGAACTAATCACAATATCGCCCACTTTAAGTGACTGTTCAAAGCCGCCAGCAGAGCCTGTATTTACAACATAATCAGGCTGGAACTTATCAATCAGTATCGCTGTTGCAAGTGCTGCAGCAACTTTACCAATACCAGACTGAACAATAACCACGTCAGAGCCATTCAACAACCCTTGGTAAAAGGTGTAGCCGGCATGTGTCGATGTTTGGCAGTTTTCTAATTTAGCTTTTAAAATCGCAACTTCGGGTTCCATTGCGCCAATAATGCCTGCTTTCATGAGTTAAATCCTGTAAAAATTTTAGCGAAAATATTTCGCTAAGCTATGTCTATGGTTTATTTGCGAATTATAACGTGGATTGCGCGTAAAATCTTTTCTCTGTATCAACAAAAAAGCAGATAGGTAAATCTGCTTTTAGTTTGTGATATGGATATACATCACCATGAGGTCTCATGGGGATATTAGTGCGGCAGTGCCGCAGCATGGGGTGCAGATATTTGTCTAGCCATTGCCGGCGTATCTTGGGGTAACATCGCCTGAGCTGCAGCAGGACTTAACGCACCGACAGTTCTTGGACGAGCTTTGACTAAAGGTGCAGGAATAATTCTTCCTTTCACTTGTGGTGTAGGTGCATTATTGCCAAGAATTCGACTGTTAATACAAGCACGTATTTCATCAATAGTATAATTGGCTTTTACTTTAATACGAATATGTGGAATAGCGGCGGCTTCAAGAGCGCCACTGACAAACCAGTCTTTTTTCACTTTATAGCCCTTACCTTGGGTATCGACTAGGTCGATGACACCGAGCAACTTCATACTGTCGCGTTCGCAAATTACAAAGTCTAAGTACTTGCTATTAGCATTATTTGCCGCGGTTTGACTTGCGCGATTTGATACCCCATTGCGAATGCTGACAATATCGGCAAGTTTAACGCGATTGATAATGCGATACCTTGTCCCCATGGCTTGTTCAACAAGATTTTGAAAGTTTTTTTCTGCGGGGGTAAATAAAGCAGTTTTACGATCGAAAGGAAAAGGAAAGCTATTGTCGTTTAACCGACTTGCAAGCATAGCAACAATAACAATTAGGCTGATCATGGCAAATAGAATGAGTTCCATATACATCTCCGGCAGTTCAAATTCTTGACGTTTATCTTAGATAACAAGATAAGCAAAAACTGAGCCAGAGATCGCAGTAAGATCTTATCGGTTAATTAATTCCCTAAAACGTTTAGGTTTTATCAATTAACCGATTGATTTTTATGGTATTAATTCTTTGGGTATTTAGCTTCTAAAGCACTATAAAGCTGCTGTTGAAAATCATCAGCGCTTGCATCTAATGTAGTAACTAAGTTTGCGAGTACTTCGTTGTCTTCTTCTCCATGCCACACTTTAATGTAACTACCGTCTTTATAGCCGTGATCTTGGCGGAAGAAGTTTAAAGTGTTTTTGCCAACATATTGACGAAACAGTTCATCTAAATCCATTGACATTAAACGCATACAATCAGCAAGTGCTAAGGCATCAAAGGCTTTGTTAGTGACGGCTTTTGAGGCAAGATTTTCTAAAGCAATTTTAAAGTCCTTTTCACCACTGTTTTGGGTTAATTCTGCCGCTAATGTTTGGCTGATATCGGCAATTGAATCACCGCTCATCAGGCGTAAGCTTAAACCAAAATGAAAAATATCCACTAGCTCTAACTGTACTTGTGCTACGTCAATTTCTTGATGTTTCCACCACTTCCAGCCATGGTGATCAAGCATTTCTGCACATTCAACCCAAATGGCGCGATACCATTCATAATTGTTATCTCGCCATGTTTCACTTACGCGTGAATTCATCGCATCTTGCATTGATAGCATTTGTGTAATTTGGTTTTTTGCTGTGCTAAGTAAATCGCTCATGCTGTTCTCTATTTTTTGATAATTTGGTGGCAATAAAAACTTTTGCTGATAGTTTAGCAAGATTAATGGCATTATATAATGAATAATAAAATGATTAAGGATTTTAGTTTTGACAGCGCAAGTTTCAAATGAAACTCAAAGTGAAGCTTTACGTATTGCTAAAGGTACGCAAAAAAAATCTCAAACCAAAGAGCAAACAAAACTGATTGCTCAAGGTATTGAGAAAGGCATCAGCGAATATAAAAAACAGCAAAAAATTAAAGCGCGAGAACGTGATAAACAACGTAAAAAAAGTCGAGTAGAAAAAGCAAATACATCAGCAGCATTACCAGTAGCAAGTGATAAAGCGCAGGTTGCTAAAGCAGGCGCTAGCGCATTATCAATATTGCCGTGGGCATTGCTTATACTGAGTTGGGGCTACTTTCTATTTAGTCAGCGCGCATAGTGTTCATTAATCAAAGCTTGCAGGCATGTAGTGAGCACTATAGCACCGCAAGATACCAGCTTTTGTATTGCGAGCAAATTAAGCTCAGGTAGATGTTTTGTAATGTTTGTAGCTATTACCGAAATTAATGTCATGGTTAGTTGGCAATAAAAGGTGAATAAAAATAGAATGAAAATGAGAGAAGTAAATGGCAGAGTTAGCAGAAATTAATATTAAAGACATGCAGAAAAATTCCGCTCAGGCTGCTGATTTATTGAAAGCCATGAGCAATCAGCACCGGCTATTAATATTGTGTCATTTAGGCGAAAAAGAAATGTCTGTGAGCGCGCTTAATAACGTTATTACGCTAAGCCAATCAAGCCTATCTCAGCATTTAGCGAGATTACGCCAAGACGGCTTAGTCAAAACGCGTCGAGAATCACAAACTATTTTTTATAGTATTGCTAACCCTTCAGTGGTTAAGTTGATCACCTTTTTACACGGTGAATTCTGTCAATAGCCAGATACACATGGTGAATATGACATTAAAACAAGTAAAGGTTTGCAATAACCATGACGCTGTATATTGCAGTGTCATGGAGGCATTTAACCATTACTGAATAGCTTTTTTCTCACCATGGCGCGATAGGCTTTGGGTGTTAAGTTGAGCACTTTCTTAAATAGCCGGGTAAAGTTTGCTTGGTCTTGATAGCCAACTTGAAAAGCCACTTCTTGAATCGACAAATTACTTGCGGCTAATAATTCTTTTGCTGTTTCTATTTTCAATTTTTGCCAATATTGTGTGGCATTGATACCAGTAGCGAGTTTAAAGCGGCGAGTAAATGAGCGTTGACTGATGCCAAATTGTTGCGCGATATCATTTAACGTTAAAGTAGAATTTAAATTAGTTTTTAGCCAAAACTGGATTTGGCTAATTAATTCGTCGGGATGACGATCGACAGCACCTTCTAAATAGCGTTGTTCTTCGTAAGGTTTTCTAATTTCATGTGAAAAATTACGCTCTACTTGTTGGGCGGCATTCTGACCATAAACTTGAAAAATTATATGAACAACAATATCGGCCAAGGCATTTAAGCTAGCAGCACAATAAGTGCGTTCAGATTGTGTGATAAAAAAATCAGGCTTTAAGTCTACTTTTGGGTAATCACGTTTAAATTGTTCAACATAATGCCAGTGAGTCGTTGCTGGGTGATGATCTAAAATACCCGCTTCAGCCATTAAGCAAACCCCAGTACCACCACCAATTAATGTTGAACCCTGCTGCCATATATCACTAAGCCACTGCAGCATTTTAGGCTGTCTGGCAATAGTTGGCCTAGGATTTCGCCAAAGGCTAGGGATAAACGCAAAGTCGGGTCGTTGGGCATGGTCAATATCTGTGTCGGGTAGCAATTTAATGAGAGCACGGGTAGAGATTGGCTTAATGTTTTCTGCAACCATCTGAATTGATAGCCGTGGAGCTTGACGATTCTCTTGCAATGCGACAGCTTCGCCCGCCCGAAGCATTTCAACGGGTAAACTGACACTGGTTGCTAACATGTGATCATAAAGTAGTAGGGCAATATTAATGCTATTGTCTTGATCGCGTCTATTTGTTGTCTTCATTGTATCAAATGCCACTTTATTTTTATGTTTTGGCTATTTTGACATGTTTTTTGGCTGTATATGAGTATTATTTTTTATAACTAACTCTTACACTGAGCGACATTAATTATTAAGTTGCAATTTAAAGAGATTTTTCATGACTGCGTTACCGATTATAGTTGGCATGGGCGGCGTTAATGCTGCGGGTAGAACTTCATTTCATCAAGGCTTTCGTCGTATTGTTATCGATAAACTAAATGCTGAAGCTCGCCAAGAGACTTTTGTGGGTTTAGCAACCTTGATGAATTTATTGACCAGCCAAGATGGCCAATTAATCGATGCTGAAGGTAATGTTGTTGAAAAGTCGGCTGTTGAGCAACGTTTTGGCCCAGAAATATTAGCGGGTACTTTGATCCGTAAAATAGAGCATGATCACTTTGACCCTGATGCAACCCCTTGGCAGCAAAAGCTAACCATGGATGTGGGTGACCAAGGCATAAGCTTTGAAACTCGTGCCCGTGATCTGCCAAGCCCGCTGCCGCGGACATGGAAAATAACAGAATTAGCCGAGAAGCGTGTTCGTGTCGATATTGCCGGTGAAATTGAAGTTAGTCACGGCTCTACGCGCGATAATCCTATTAAAGCAGCAGGGCAATTTCCTACCGGCTTTAAACCTGCAAGTTTATATAATAGCCGTTACCAACCTCGTGGTTTACAAGCGACAATTTTTGGTGCTGCCGATGCTATTCATTCAACTGGTTATAGTTGGAATGAAATTGCAGACAAGGTTAATCCTGATGAAATTGGTACTTATTCAGCTTCAGTTTTTGGTCAAACTCAAGTAGAAGGTGTTGGTGGTATGATGCAAAGCCGACTCAAAGGTGAGCGGGTATCAACAAAAAATTTAGCGCTTGGTTTAAACACCATGTCGACTGATTTTATTAATGCCTACGTTACCGGTAATGTGGGAACAACCTTCACCTCAACAGGTGCTTGTGCAACGTTTTTGTATAACTTAAAAGCGGCAGTGCAGGATATTCAAGCTGGTCGAATTCGTTTAGCAATTGTTGGCAGTAATGATTGTGCTATTACACCTGAAGTTGTTGAAGGCTTTGGTAATATGAGTGCACTTGCCAATGAAGAAGGTTTGAAAAAAATTGATGGCACCGGTGTTGCTGATCATCGTCGTACTAGTCGTCCATTTGGTGAAAACTGTGGTTTTACTATCGGTGAAGCGGCACAGTTTATTATCTTAGTGGATGATGCATTAGCGATTGAACTCGGTGCTAATGTCTTAGGTTCAGTTGCCGATGTTTACACTAATGCTGATGGTATCAAAAAATCTATTACAGCACCGGGACCGGGTAACTACATCACTATGGCTAAGTCAGTTGCATTGGCTAAATCGATCGTAGGTGCTGAGGCTGTTCAGCAACGCAGCTTTATCTTGGCGCACGGCTCAAGTACACCACAAAATCGTGTAACAGAATCTTTAATTTATGATCGTGTTGCCAATAGTTTTGATATTACTGATTGGCCTGTCGCTGCGCCAAAAGCTTTTGTTGGGCATACTATTGGGCCTGCAAGTGGTGATCAGGTAGCGATGGCCTTAGGTATTTTTGCACACAATATTATGCCAGGTATTACTACCATTGATAAAGTTGCTGATGATGTTCATGATGAACGCCTTAATATTGCCACCGAACATTGGCATTGTCAGGCTATGGATGTTGCGTTTATTAACTCGAAAGGTTTTGGTGGTAATAATGCTACAGCGACTTTATTTTCTCCTGCGGTAACTTTGGCAATGATGGAAAAACGTCATGGCAGTGATGGTATGGCTAATTATCGAGACAAAAATGTTTTGGTAGAGCAAGCAAGAGCTAAATATCAAGCTCAAGCTGATAATGGTGAGTTTCAAATTATTTATCGTTTTGGTGATGGTACCTTGATGGATGATGATATTAGTTTAACTGATGAAAATATCACTGTGACAGGTTTTGCCAATAAAATAGTGCTACCAACAGTAAACCCGTTTAATGATATGGTTTAATTAATATAAATTAACCACATACAATTAATTTTTTCTAAGCCCTGCAATAATATTGACAGGGCTTTTGTATTTAATGCACTATAGTTTGGTCAAAGGTCATTTCATGATTATTCTTGGCGAATTTTAGCTATGCAGTCAATATATGGATATTGCTAAATTAAACACAGAATCTGGATATTCAGTACATTAGTTTACTGTTCTAGAGCATTTTCTTTTAACTAATCAGTTAAATTTAGCGATTTACTAACGATTGATGTGGTGCACTATACATGGCTAGCTTGCCAACTAAAATTGCTCTAAAATTCGAAAAACCAACCGTTGAGGCTAAGCCTAGCCAAGTTCGTTCTATCTTATTTGCCTTAATTTTGGGTATGGTTGGCGCGTTACTGAACTGTTTTCCCGTAGAGCTCGCATATAGTATTTCCTTGGTTATTGGCAACTTAGCCTTTATTTTAGCGGCAGCTTATTTACGTCCAGCGTTAACGTTGTTATGTGCTGTGATTTGTGTCTCACCATTATTTATTATTTGGGGCCACCCGTTCGGCTTTTTAACTTTTGGTTTAGAGGCGCTTTTTGTTTCTTATATGCGCAGTCGCGGTTGGTATTTACCGACCGCCGATTTTATATATTGGTTGCTCATTGGTATGCCTTTGACAGCAGCACTGATTTGGCTTAACGAGCCAGATGCTCAGGGTTATCTACTTTTTTCTCTTTTTAAACAAAGTATTAATGCAATTTTTTATACTAGTTTGGCGGTAATTATACTGCTGATTTTCGGCGATAAATTGAATTTATGTGTGAAATCGCAGCAGCCTGTTTTTGTAAAAAACCTAAAACAATATCTACATTATATTTTTTGGATCATGTCGGCTTTTTTCGTGGTTGGTGTTAGTTTGTACTTAAGTCGTAACCTAAATGAAATACAAGAGCAACAGTTTGAAGATAAACTTGATATTAGTAGCCAATATGTCAGCCGTATCATTGAAAATTATGTTGATGAGCACAAAAAGGCCATTGCGCAAATAGCCAATAAGCTCTCTCTTGTTGGGCCGACAGACTACGATGAATCATTGAGCAAAACACATGCACTTTATCCTGGCTTTTTAACTATGCTTATTGCTAACCGCGATGCTGCATTAGTGACTTCTTCACCGCGTTCTTTAATGGATAATTTGCCTAAGTCGGGATTTACTATTTCTGACCGATCTTATTTTGTTCAGGCTTTCTATCATCAGTCTCTTTATACATCGCCGGTTTTTCTTGGGCGAGGCTTTGGCTCTGATCCTATTATTGCGATAAGCGCCCCTATTTATGCTAAAAATAGTACTACCCCGATCGGCATAGTTGAAGGCTCATTAAATCTTAATATGTTTGATCAGGTGAATCGCTATGCGGTAAATGATCGGCAGGTTGAGGTGGTTTTAACGGATGAGAATGATAACGTTATTTACGCAGAGTCGGGCTTAGCCTTAACAAAATTAGCAAAATTCAACGCCTCTTTCGAGCATGTAAAGCTGCAACATAAATTTATCATGATCGATACTCATGGTGCCAATATGAAACGCTATTTGTATCGTAAAGTAACATTAAATAATGGCTGGAAAGTGCTAGTTTTAATTGAGCATGGCCAATTTTTACAATCGATTGAACGCCAGTATTTAACCATTTTTATGTCGTTATCTTTAATTTTTGTTTTTGTGTTATTACTGGCTAATCAGTTTGCTCATCTTTTAAATCGCCCATTGGCGTTCGCTTTAAAAGAGCTTGCTAAAGATGATAATAAAGCTGGCTATAAAGCGATACCCTATGATGCACCGACTGAATTTGTCAGTTTGTATGAAGAGTTGCAACAGTCAAAAGCAACATTATTAAAACATCAGCTTGTTTTAGAAGAAAAAGTTGCAAAGCGCACGAAAGAATTGCATAAAGCGAATAAAGCACTGGTAGAGCTTGCACATAAAGATAGCTTAACAGGCTTATATAATCGTCGTTATCTTGAAAGTAAGTTTAGCGAGTTACAAGCTGTGCTGTCACGAAACGATGCCGCTATGGTTGTTGCTATGCTAGACCTTGATCACTTTAAAAAGTTAAATGATCAATATGGTCATTTAGTGGGGGATAATTGCTTAACGTATGTTGGTGAATTAATGAAACGTAAGTTTGACCGTCGTAGTGATATTGTTGCACGTTTTGGCGGGGAAGAGTTTGTTATTGCTGCACAACATGATGAAAAAAATGGTGTTTTAGGCAAGCTTGAAGAATTGCGTGAGGAAATAGCACAGTACTGTTTCTCTTTTGATGGTGAGCAATCTGTTAGTATTACTATGTCGATTGGTGTGGTGGTAACTGAAGCTAAGTTGTCTGACAATATTGATGCTTGGATTAAGCTTGCTGATGAGCAGTTATACCAAGCTAAAAATAATGGTCGTAATCAATTGTCTGTTAAGCGTTTAATTTAACGCTAGCTAGGTGCTATTTTGTCGATAACAGTAATAGCACTTTAAAAATACGACTGGTGTATTTCAAAGTGCTATTCGCATGGAGATTATGCCTGTTTTATCGCCGGTGTCATAACAAAGTCGAGTATACCTATCGCGGCTTTTCGGCCTTGGTCTATCGCAGTTACGACGAGATCTGAACCTAGCACCATATCACCACCGGCAAAAATGTTTTCTTTACTGGTTTGTAGAGCAAAGCTGCTGTTATCTGTAGCAATAACTCGTCCTCTGGCATCTACTTCAACGCCAGCATCTTTCATCCACTGTGGTGGGCTTGGCATAAAACCAAAAGCGATAACCACAGCATCAGCAGGCATAACAAACTCTGAGTCGGCAATAGTTTCAGGGTTGCGTCGACCGTTTGCATCAGGTGCGCCTAGTTGTGTTTTGACGAATTTAACTCCACAGGTATTGCCATTTTCATCAATAGCAATATCAATAGGTTGAATGTTAAATTGAAAGTCTACACCTTCTTCTTTGGCATTTTGTACTTCGCGAGGTGAACCTGGCATGTTGGCTTCATCACGACGATAAGCACATGTTACTGAGGTTGCCCCTTGTCGAATCGAGCTACGGACACAGTCCATCGCGGTATCACCACCGCCAAGTACGACCACTTTTTTACCTGAGAAGTTAACATAAGGCTTAGCATTTTCATTGCCATCTTCTTGTGAAAGGCCCATCAACTTTTGCGTGTTAGCTATCAAGAAGTCTAAAGCGTTATATACTCCTGGGGCCGACTCATGTTCAAAGCCGCCTGTCATATCCGTGTAAGTGCCTAGTGCTAAAAATACCGCGTCAAATTCGTCACTTATCTCAGCAAAGCTGATATCAACACCGACATTGGTATTTAAGCGAAACTCAATGCCCATACCTTCAAGAATTTCTCTACGGGTCTGGATAACGTCTTTCTCTAATTTAAAAGATGGAATACCAAAGGTAAGTAAACCACCTATTTGTGCATGTTTGTCGAAGACAACGGCTTGAACTCCGTTTCTAGTTAGCACGTCGGCGCAAGCGATACCTGCAGGACCAGCACCGATAACAGCTACCCGTTTGCCGGTGGCAACGACTTGAGATAAGTCAGGTTTCCAACCTTGGGCAATGGCAGTATCTGTTATGTACTTTTCAATGTTACCGATAGTGACAGCACCAAACTCGTCATTAAGTGTACAAGCTGACTCACAGAGTCTGTCTTGTGGGCAAACACGACCACACATCTCAGGTAAGCTATTGGTTTCATGACAAAGGTCTGCTGCTTCCATAATTTTTCCATCGGTGACTAATTCTAGCCACTGTGGAATATAATTATGTACGGGACACTTCCATTCGCAATAAGGGTTGCCACAGTCTAAACAACGATCGGCTTGGCCTGCACTTTGATCACTGCTTAATGGTTGATATATTTCGACAAAGTTAATTTTACGTTGTTCTATCGCTTTTTTAGGCGGGTCGATACGTTTAACGTCGATAAATTGATAAATATTCTTACTCATGAATTAGTTGCTCCACTTGTGCTCTGATTATTGCGCTTGAACACGTAGTTCTGCGGACGAACGGCTGCGATGACCTAATAAGGTTTTAACATCAACCGCTTTGGGCTTAATCAACTTAAATAATGGTGCATAAGTCGCGAAGTTATTCAAAATTTCTTCTGCTCTTAAGCTACCGGTTTCAACTAAATGCTGAGTAATTATGCCGCGTAAATGTTCTTGATGAATATTAAGTTCATCTATCGCCAACATTTCAATGGATTCATTATTTAGACGTATCGCTAAATCGTCTTGTTCATCTAGGACATAAGCAAAGCCACCTGTCATACCGGCGCCAAAGTTCACTCCAACTTGACCTAAAATAGTGACTATACCACCGGTCATATATTCACAGCCATGGTCACCTGTGCCTTCTATTACGGCGTGACAACCTGAGTTTCGTACCGCAAAACGTTCACCGGCACGACCACAGCCAAAGAGTTTGCCGCCTGTTGCACCATACAAACAAGTATTGCCCATAATCATAGTTTTATGACTTAAATATTCGACGCCTTTGGGTGGCTTAATAGTTAGTTTACCGCCGGCCATGCCTTTACCTACATAGTCATTAGCGTCACCCGTTAAGGTCATTTCTAAGCCGCCAGCATTCCAAACACCAAAGCTTTGACCTGCGGTACCACTAAAAGCGACTTTAATCGGGCTTGCTGCCATGCCTTGATCACCATGGTGACGAGCAATTTCCCCAGACAGTGCTGCGCCGACAGAACGGTCTGTGTTCTGAATATTTAAACGATATTCACCACCACTGCTATGAGCAATAGCGTCTGAAGCAAGTGACAATAAGCGTTGATTTAACTCACCTTTATCGAATGGCTCATTAGTATCAGTTTGATATAAAGCGGTATCTTCTGTTGCAATAACAGGGGCAATAATAGGTCGTAAATCTAATTTTTGCTGCTTAGCTGTAATGCCAGATAAAGGCACGAGTAAGTCAGTACGACCAATAATGGCGGTTAAGCTTTCCACCCCTAAACGCGCTAAGATTTCTCTGACATCTTGTGCAATAAATTTGAAGTAATTCATCACCTGATCAGGTAAGCCTTTAAAGAATTGCTCACGTAGTACTTCATCTTGTGTGGCAACACCTGTAGCGCAATTATTAAGATGACAAATACGTAGGAACTTACAACCTAAGGTGACCATAGGTGCAGTACCAAAACCAAAGCTTTCTGCACCAAGAATTGCGGCTTTGACTATATCTATACCTGTTTTTAGACCGCCGTCAACTTGTAAGCGCACTTTATGTCTTAAACCATTGGTAACTAAAGATTGGTGTGCTTCCGCTAAACCAAGCTCCCATGGACAACCGGCATATTTCACTGAGGTTAACGGACTGGCACCTGTACCGCCGTCGTAACCTGAAATAGTAATAAAATCAGCGTAGGCTTTAGCAACACCAGAAGCAATAGTACCAACGCCAGGGCCAGAAACCAGTTTGACGGAAATAACCGCCTTAGGATTAACTTGTTTTAAGTCGAAAATCAGTTGCGCTAGATCTTCAATAGAGTAAATGTCGTGATGAGGAGGTGGTGATATCAGGGTAACACCAGGTACAGAAAAACGGAGTTTCGCAATTAATGGCGTTACTTTATCACCCGGCAATTGACCACCTTCGCCTGGTTTTGCCCCTTGTGCGACTTTAATTTGTAGCACATCAGCGTTCACTAGATAGTAAGGTGTGACACCAAAGCGCCCAGAAGCAATTTGTTTGATACGTGAATTTTTCACCGTCCCAAAGCGACGTTCGTCTTCTCCACCTTCACCTGAATTAGAAAAGCCTCCTAAACGGTTCATGGCTATGGCAAGCGCTTCATGTGCCTCGGGGCTTAGCGCTCCAATTGACATGGCAGCACTATCAAAGCGTTTAAATAGTTCTGTTTCTGGCTCAACTGTCGCGATATCAATTGCTTTTTGATCATCTTTAAATGTCAATAAATCGCGCAATGCGGCAGCAGGACGATTATTGACATGATCAGCGAATACTCGATAATCGCTATAGTCGCCACTGCGTACAGCGGTTTGTAGCGTACTAACAACATCAGGGTTATAGGCGTGATATTCACCACCATGAACATATTTAAGTAAACCCCCATGTGGCATCTTTTGATGCGGCATAAAAGCTTTGCGCGCTAGGTTGATATTATCTTGCTCAATATCTGAAAAGTCAGCACCTTGAATACGGCTAGGTAAATCTGGGAAGCAAAGCTTCATGATATTGCTGTTCAAACCAATCACTTCAAATAAACCAGCACAACGATAGCTAGCAATCGTGGAAATGCCCATTTTAGACAATATTTTTAGTAAGCCTTTATTGATGCCTTCACGATAATTAACTACTGCTTCACGGGCAGTCAAGTCTAGTTGTTTTTGCTCTACTAATTGCTCGATAGTTTCATAAGCTAAAAATGGATAAATAGCTGTTGCACCTAAACCAAGTAGCACCGCGAATTGATGAGAGTCACGTACTGAGGCAGTTTCAACAATGATGTTGGAATCACAACGTAATTGTTGCTCCACTAAACGTTTCTGAACAGCACCAACGGCCATTGCAGCGGGAATAGGCAGCATGCCTTGATGTATTTGGCGATCTGATAATACTAAGATAACGGTATTTTTATCACGCACTAAGGTTTCAGCTTCATCACATAAGCGTAAAATAGCAGCTTCTAGGCCTTCGTCTTGATCATAGTTTAAGGTTAAGGTGTCAGAACGGTAATGTTCAGGATCTAACTCACGCAATTGCTTTAATCCGGTATACATTAATACCGGTGTAGCAAATAAGATACGGTCAGCATGACCGGTGGTTTCGTTGAAAACGTTATGCTCTCGGCCGATACAGGTACCTAACGACATAACGTAACGCTCACGCAAGGGATCAATCGGCGGATTTGTTACTTGGGCAAACTGCTGACGAAAATAATCATAAAGTGTTCTGGCTTGGCTTGATAAAACCGCCATTGGCGTGTCATCGCCCATTGAACCAGTCGCTTCTTGACCATTTTCTGCTAGTGTTTTTACCACTTGATGAATTTCTTCATAGCTGTAATTAAACATCTTATGGTATTGCGCTATTTCTTGGTCTGTAAATATTCGCTGACCAATTAATTGTGCGTCTAGTTGATCGAACGGGATCAGGCGTCGGATATTGTTGTCTAGCCACTGACGATAAGGGTGACGAACTTTAAGTTCATTATCGATATCATTGGAGTTAAATATTTTTCCTGTATAGGTATCAATGGCAAGCATTTCACCAGGGCCAACACGACCTTTTTCTATGACTTCATCTTCACCGTAGTCCCAAATACCAACTTCAGAGGCTAAGGTGATAAAACCATCTCGGGTGATCACATAACGGGCAGGTCTTAAGCCGTTACGATCTAAATTACAGGCAACATGACGACCATTGGTTAGTACAACACCTGCCGGGCCATCCCATGGCTCCATATGCATGGAGTTAAATTCATAAAAAGCTTTTAAGTCGTCATCCATTAAAGGATTACTTTGCCAAGCTGGTGGCATTAATAAACGCATTCCGCGATAGAGATCCATGCCGCCAGCAAGGAAAAGCTCTAGCATGTTGTCTAGTGATGAAGAGTCAGAGCCGCTTTCGTTAACAAAAGGAGCTGCATCTTGTAAATCAGGTAATAAAGGAGATTTAAAGCCATGAGTTCGAGCACGGCTCCACTGGCGATTACCCTTAATGGTATTGATTTCACCGTTGTGAGCTAAATAACGAAATGGTTGTGCTAAATGCCATTGAGGTGAAGTATTAGTTGAAAAGCGCTGATGGAATAAACAAATTGCGGTTTGCATACGAATATCAGCTAGGTCTAAATAAAAGTTCGGTAAATCTACCGGCATCATTAAACCTTTATAAATGGTGACTAAGCACGACAAACTTGCGACATAGAAGCGGCTATCACTGATACGTTTCTCTGCGCGACGTCTTGCCATATATAATCGACGCTCTAATTCGCGATTACGCCAACCAGAAGGAGCATCAACAAAAATTTGTTCTATTGTCGGTAAATTGCTTTTGGCCGTTTCACCTAAGGTGCTGATATCGGTAGGTACAACTCGCCAACCGACTAAGGTTAAAGTTTCTCGGGCGAGCTCTTCTTCAAGTATTTTTTTGCTGGCATTGGCTTCAATTGGATCTGGATTCAGAAAAATCATGCCCACAGCGTATTTTTTACCTAACTGCCAGTTATTTTCTTCTGCGATTGCACGGAAAAAGCTGTCTGGTTTTTGCATCAACAAGCCACAACCGTCACCGGTTTTACCGTCAGCAGCGATACCACCGCGATGTTGCATTCGGTCTAAAGCATGAATGGCTGTCTTTACGAGTTTATGGCTTTTTTCGCCGTGTTGATGGGCGATGAGACCAAAGCCACAATTGTCTTTTTGGTAAGTATGATCGTAAAGTTGCATTTTATTCCCCTCAATAAAAGCTTCGGTAATTTTTTTGTTAGAATGGAATAAAATTATACTTAAAGTGCATAAATAATCCGAAGTTCATACCGAAGAACTCCTTACATTAAACATTTAAAATTGAAAGGTCAATGCAAATAGAGTAAATACTCGTAGCTTTTTTACGTCATTACAAACATAGAAATCGCGGATAAAACACTTTTTATACTTATTACTGTCGTAATTGTTTACTTTATAAGAAAAAATATACAGCCCACCATCACCTATCGCATATGTTGTAATTTTATTACATTTTAGAAGTTTTCTAAAAAACAAATTTTAATAAGTTTTTATTCACTGTTTATTCATGTTGCTATTGCATGATTTTTTCAGTAATAGGGAGATTAATGGTTAAAATGGCTATGAAGGTACGGTGTCAAGATGGGGTAATTACTGGCATTAGCAAGTGGATATAAAAAAGCCTCTTGATCATTTTCCGATGATTAAGAGGCTCTTTTGTGTTGTTGGTTAGTGTGTAATTAAGCTAGTGAAGCGATTAAGCTGATTCAATAGTAACTAAAACAACATTATTAGGCTTGGTAGCCATCAACTAGACCTTTAGTGGTAACACTCACGGCATCATGAGCATGTAACGACTCTAAATGGTTAATGCGTAACCAGAAGTCATCAAATTGTGTTGATGCGTTCATCGTGTGCTGTAAACGACGGGCTGCATCTTCACAAAACATAAGGTTTTGACCATTTAAACGGGCAAACTCTTGTTCGTCTTCACGTTTCACTGCGGCTTGTACTGGTGTTTTTAATGAGTTTTCAATTAAGTCAACAAGCTCAGTAATTGGAAACTCAGTAGTTGAACTATTAAGCTTCACTTTAATTTCAGCAACAGAGCGTTGGCTATGAGGCGTTGCAACTACCCCTTCGGTAGTACCTAGCCATTCGTGTACTGTTTCTAAGTCAACACTAGCTTCATTGGAAAATTTATCTTTAAAAGCTTTTTGTATTAACTGACGAGCCAGTGCTGCTGAGCATGGGCATGTAGAAGAATAACGCACGTCAAGTGAAAGCTCGATATCAAGCTTGCCTTTATTTAAGCGTCCAGTGATGGTAACTGGGTAAGCTTTCCAGCCTTGTTTACCACTAATAAGTGACTTACGGCGCAGGTGGTAATCAAAGCTAAATTTAACTTTAGCGTTATCACTTAATTCTTCATGACTGCTAATGAAACCATCTAATAGTGTTACTAAGCTTTGATGAGTTAATACATCTGAGTTTGATAATTCGTCAAGGAGTAGGTATAAGCGTGACATATGAATGCCTTTAGCTTTTGGCTCTTTAAGGTTTACAAACGCGTCTACGTAGGCTGAAACCATACGTTCTGATTGCCCTTGTGAGGCAACCATGATGGGCATTTCTATGTTGCTCATGCCGACCCAATCCAAAGTCCCCTCAGTTTGAGCTGTGGTGTGATTTGCTATATCAGGCATTAATGTTGGCATTTTGACTCCGCTGTTCGCTTGTGCACTAAGTAAAGGGCTATCATGGTAACTTCAGTACATAGTAGAATTATAATTGGCATTACTATCTTAAAGCGCGATAGTTTCCACAAATATTATTAAAAGTGGAATATAATGCAATGACCTTAAAAAAGGCGCCATTTTGAACGAAATACCTGTCAAAAGCAATGTTTGTAATAGCGCTGCTGATATTGTTGCAGAATATGATAGTTGTATTTAATTGATGTAATAAAGCAGCCGATAACTCGCCACTAATTTTTATTGGAAAGGTAGGCGATTATGCAAACCTGTCATTACTTTATTTACGCTCGAGCAAGTTATAAATAATTGCCTTTATTTTGTTTTTGCGCAATGAAATAGCCAAGATAGCGAGATCAGTTACATTGAGGTTTAGTTTTGCTTGTCGTAAGATTAGAGCGACTTAACGATGAACTCAGCAGTCACTTAGGAGACTTCATGATAGCAACGGAACAATTAGATTTAAGCTTAATCAATGGTTATTTAGAAGCATTAGATATAGCGGTTATCCAGCAAATGTTAGATTTGTATATTCAACAGTCTTCGCTGTATTTAGCTGCTATAGATACTGCTATCGTTGCTGAGGATCAAAAAGCTTGGCAAGAGCATTGTCATAAAATGAAGGGATCGGCTGCAAGTGCTGGTTTATCGAAAGTGCATCAAAAGCTTGTTGTTATTGAAAAGTCTACTGAAGATTGGCCAGTAAAAACGGCTCATTTACGTGTATTAACCGAGCTCAATCAACAAGCCATTGATGTATTTCAGCAATGGCTTAGCGATCAATAAGGTGTGCGCGCAAGCTAGTTGTTAGTGCTTGCGACTTTATCTACCTGACCAATAAATCGATAGCCTTCACCATGAATAGTGTTGATTAATTCAGGAGCGTCTGACACTGATTCAAAGTGTTTACGTAAACGTCGAATCGTTACATCGACTGTCCGATCGTTTGAGCGTAAATCTCGCCCGGTCATTTCTTTGATCAACTGCTGGCGAGTAACAATCTGTCCCGCATTAGCAATGAGCAAGCGTAATGCTCGGTATTCGCCACGAGGAATTGATATTTCTCTATTATCTGGAGTGATCATTTTTCGTGAATTGCCATTAAGTGACCACTGATTAAAATAAATGATGGCATCATCTTTTTCCACATTGCTTGGCAATATACGGTTTAAAATATTGCGTGCGCGGATGGTTAATTCACGAGGATTAAATGGTTTAGTAAGGTAGTCATCGGCACCAATTTCTAAGCCAAGAATTTTGTCAATGTCGCTATCACGGCCTGTGAGGAAAATTAATGCCAAGTTATTGTTTTTGGTTAATTCACGAGCTAGTAATAAACCGTTTTTTCCAGGTAAATTGATATCCATAATAACTAAATTAACGTTATTACTTTGTAGCTGCTTCTCCATGCTGTCACCATCTATTGCTTCTGATACTTGATAGCCTTCAGCTTCAAATAGATTTCGCAGATTAAAGCGTGTAACGTCTTCGTCTTCTACGATGAGTATATGCGGTTTTTGCATGTTAATTGTCCAGTTCTGTCAAATTTAATATTTTTAAAATGAATAAGTTAAGTGCTAATGTGCTGACCTTGGTTATTATAGACTATTTCATTGGCTTTAAATATCGGCTAATAATATAAAAGCGATAGTTAAAAAACAATCACTAGCAAGATGACTAAAAAGGCAATTTTATCGTTATTCTAGTTGCTGTGATTCAACTCAGATCAAAGTTCTAGTTAATCGGAAAGTTAATTTCAACACTAACGCCTTTACCTAACTCACTGTTTAAAACTATAGTACCGCCAAGCGCTTGGGTTACTAAATTATAGACTAAATGTAAGCCTAAGCCACTGCCGCCTTCACCGCGTTTTGTGGTAGTAAAAGGTTCAAAAACTTTATTCTTTATTGACTCATCAACGCCATGGCCATCATCTTTAAAAAGAATGTTAAGTTGGTTGCTAAGTGGCATTACCGTTATTGATATTTGACCGCTTTCTCTGTTTTCAAAACCATGAATGACGGAGTTCATGATTAAATTAATTAAAATTTGATTGATAGGTCCTGGTTTACTGGCAATTGTTAAGTTATCAGGACAGTCAATGGCAATAACATAAGGTAAACAGTGTAATTGCGGTCTGAGGGTGAGTAACACTTCACTGAGCAGCTCTTTGACTTTGAAAGTACGTACTTCTTCGCTTGATTGGTCTACAGCAACTTTTTTAAAACTCGAAATAAGATCGGCTGCTCGGTTTAAGTTGCGATAGATAATGGCGATATTTTCACTGCCTTCATTAAGAAATTTCTTTAATTGGCTCGACTTTAAGGTTTTATTTTCAAAATCGGTTTTAATATCTTCGAGTCTATCAGCTAATAACGTTGAGGCTGTTACCCCAAGGCCTATCGGTGTGTTTACTTCATGGGCAACGCCTGCAACCATGTCGCCTAAAGAAGCCATTTTTTCACTTTCTACTAACTGCCCCTGAAATTGGTGGAGCTTCTCTAAGGTTGAAAGTAAATCTTGATTTGACTCTTTAAGTGCTGCTGTACGTTTGTTGATTTTGTCTTCTAATTCATGCGAGTGCTCAATACTTTGCTGTTCTGCAGCGTCTAATTGTGCAATGTGTTTTTCCATACGTGTAAATAGGATATTAATGTTTCGGCCTAACATATCGGCCTCACGATACGGCATAGTTTGGCATTGCTGCTGAAAATTCTTTTGTCGAGAAGCAATTTGTATGGTGTTAATTAAGGTCAAAAATGGCGCACTAATATAACGTTCAAGCTGCAATGCAATGAAGATAGCAATAATAATGATGATAACAATGAGCACAGTACTGGTAATAAATAACTTATCACTGAGCAATGCTATATGTTCGGTATTGCTTTGAAGGTAAACGTAGCCAATGACTTGTTCACCTACTTTAATTGCTTGCATATACTCAACGTATTTTTCTTTGAACCTTGGCACTGATAAGTGTGCGTAGTCATTTGATTTTTCGGCAATAGCTGAGCGACGTTCGTTGCGTTTATAACTGTAGAAAAGCTCAACATTTTCTGTTTGCTTGTTGCGTTGATAAATATGCAGATAATTCAAATTGGGAATTTTCTCAGCAACAGATAAATTATCATTTAGCGCTTGTCGTTCTGAATTAATTAAATAGTCTTGGCTTTCATCGGCTAGAATATTTGCCCAGTATTGGATGTGACTTGCCGCTAATGTATTGTAACTATTGATATATTGTTGAGATATTATTGAAATGCTAATTATAGATAATAGAGAAACAAAGCCGATGATTGAGATCAGGCAAATCCGGCGAATAGACCAAATAGGTTTGGTTGGTGGCATACAATCCTAAACTCAATTAATTGTTGGTATTAAATTGATTGTAGAAAACCTTATTGCTTTCAACAATGATTTTGTTTTAGTTATTTTTTGTGCTGTTGTTATTTAGGTCGCATTGATAAATGGCAAAGCCTTTTTCGACAGCTAAAGTTTTTGTTTTACCGATCGCCTTTTCCATGATTGGCGCATATTTTAAAAAGCTGTTAGCAACAATAGTAATACAGGCATTTTTATGCAAGTTTTGCTTAATTTGCGCTAAAAAAAGTTCGGTAGCAGCATAATGTGTTTTTACCCCTTGGTGGAAAGGCGGATTAGAGATAACAAAGTCATAGCGCTCTTGCACATTTGATAAACTGTCTGAAGCAATGTATTCACCCGTTAATTGATTTAAAGTTAATGTTTTCTGTGCAGAGTGCAAGGCTAAAGCGCTGACATCAACTAAAGATAGTTTTGTTTCTGGGTACATAGTCGCTATGTAGGCAGCAATAACACCAGCGCCGCAGCCAAAATCTAACACTTTTCCGCTCATTTTTTCAGGCAGGTGAGCTAACAAAACTTCAGTACCCATATCTAAAGCGTTTTGGCTAAAAACGCCAGGTAGTGCGGCTACCTGTAACTGTTTTTCTTGTATTTGTATTGAATAATATTTATAGAATTTTTCTAGATCAAAGTGCGCAAGCGATGCCTTAAATCTACCTATATACATTAAACAATGCCGTGCACTGTCGACTTTATTGCAAAATGTTAAGTAGTCATGGCTTAACTTCGCTGCTGATTTTATACCACCTTTATTTTCTCCAACGATGATAATGGTAGCATCTTCCAACATTGACTCGGCCAGCATAGCTAAAGTGAAGCCAAACTCGGCTTTGCTTTTGGGGAAATGAATAATTGCTAAGTCGTGTCGACTTTTTGCCTGGTATTGAACTGCAAAGTGACTTTGTACGCGGGGATTAGCTATGCGCTTTGTTGCTTGGTATTCTGCGTAATTACTATGGTAGCTATCGAGTTGAATTACACTATGTTGGGCTAAATATTGTGCAATAAAACCGTCGTCGGCAATATTAACCAACAGAGGTCGTGTTGCTGCTAAAGCCTCAAGATTACGGATTAGTAATTGGTTTATATTGCTTATTGCCATGAAGGTACCTGTTGGATGCTAAATGTTACTAATTTACAGTCACTTGTTTGTACAAGTTCTATACAAATAAGCATCGTCGTTGAAATTAATATGTCATAATGTTGCGTATTCTACGCGAATTTAATTATCTCGCCATCATTAGTCCATCAGGAGATAGCTATTTTTAGTAAAACGTTATTACGATTAAAAATAAAATGGCTACATAGTCAATTTAGACAAGAAATATTAGTTTTTCGTTACTTTATACTTGGACGTTTTTTGGGCCAAAAAGCGCAAGCTGAAGTGTATTTGTCACTCAATGATCCGCATAGCTTTATGTTGGTTCAAATGCTATCGCGTTTAGCAAAACAGTATGATATTAATTTTAAGGTACTTTTTATTTGGGGCGCGTTACCGGGTGTCACTATTTCACCAAAACTTTATCGGCAATGGGCAATTAAAGATGCAAATCTAACGGCCGATCAGTATCAATTAGTACGTATTACGCAAGAGCCTTCATTAGCTGTATTAACCACAGGGCAACAAACTTGGCAACTGGTGGTAAATAACATTGAAAATGCAGAGCAAATTTTTATAAAAACTTGGGGGGATCATTACACCGAACACCTTCAAACTTCGACACCGCCAATAAATCATCAAGTCAAGAATCAAATACGTTTGCAAGATAAAGGGCATTATGCCCCAGCCAATATTTTTTTTGCTGGCCATTGGTTTGTAGGGGTTGACCGTTTATACCATTTTGAAGGCCTGCTCTTGAAGTTTGCGTTAACTGAGCATGCAACGTCTGCACTTCTGCCAGTCGTTAGACTTGAAAATACAGCAGATACAGCAGATTGCTTAGCGAATAGTACTAAGACGAAAATCACACAAGTGGGTAGTATTCAGTCGGAGCCTTTAGTGGTGTATTTATCATTACGTAGCCCCTATTCGTATTTAGGCTTTGTGCAAGCGATTGATTTGGCGAAACGTCATCACCTTGAACTTATTATTAAACCTGTATTGCCTTTATTAATGCGTGGCGCATCGATCCCTGTGGTTAAACAAAAGTATATTTATCTTGATTCA
>TARA_B110000211_G_scaffold44294_2_pt1 | contig 38823 bp, 37 predicted proteins | sample TARA_B110000211 | Tara Oceans TARA_B110000211 (sample SAMEA4397516) | marine metagenome | biome: Polar Biome; feature: [DCM] deep chlorophyll maximum layer (ENVO:01000326); material: water (ENVO:00002006), including particulate matter (ENVO:01000060) such as... | depth 30 m
ATACTTGACGCACAACCCGGGTCGATATTTACTGTGCTACCTCAGCAGCGGAATAGCCCCGTTCAGTGACTTACTTTACCGCTTCGACTTTGAATTCTTCTGTGTATCGTTTACCACTCATATTAAATACCTTCTGTTTGCGCTAATTGTAACGCTATCAGGTATCTACGATACTAGGGGCTTGCCAGTTTGCTGGTTATAAACATCTCCACTAGAGTTCCATTTTAAGGCTATTAGGTGTCTAGAAAACACTGGGAAGTCCAGTTAAATCTCTATACTGTTATACTCGACTTACCCATTGCTTCTTTTTATCAGAGTCACAAGCACCCACTTCTACAGCACCCAGCCCCCGGTCAACTTGCTTCAGGACAATTCTTACAGTCTGCAACAACTTTAGGTTAAGCGCTTCTTTTCTGGCGACTTCGAAATTTTGCGCTGGTCCGTAAAGCGAATTTTTACCCCAATGATATTTTTGCCTTTCATCAAGATCCAGTTAAAACCCCAGCGAGTGTTGATGTAGGCGCAATAATAAGTATACAGTTAGATTACTTTGTGTATACTAATTGCGGGCCTATTAAATACATCAAAAAGCTAGCGAAATTAAGTATATGACACTTTATTATCCGCACTTCACTCCCCGTTTTGACCGTCGCCACTGGACCCTGCCCTACGTGCTTGAGTATCAGGCTCAAACAAGGGCAGACGAAATATTTCTCTCGTGGGGCCATGAAGGGAGGACTTGGTCATACGTAGAGATGAATCTTCAGGTAAATCGGCTCGCTAATGGGTTTCTCGAGCAGGGGATGCACAAGGGCGATTATGTCGCTCTGTTTCTTAGCAACTGCCCGGAATTCATTCTTGTCTGGTTTGCGTTGTCCAAAATTGGCGCCATTGAGCTGGCTCTTAGCGATGCCTACAAGGTGGAGTTTCTTGTTCGCCCGATGCAGCTCAGTAAGGCGAAGTGGGTGATCACGAACACTAGTCTTGTCCAGGGGATCGTAGGCTGCGCTGCAGCGCTGGAACATCTGGAAGCCGTGGTCTTGACGGACGCTGTGTCTGTGCCCGAAGAGATTGCGCAGCACTTTCCGGAGCAACGAGTGCTACCACTCGACTTGATTTATTCCACAAATGAAGGCAATCCGGGCATTGACGTATCACCGGATGATCCGGCCGCTGTGTTGATGACTTCGGGCACTACGGGCCCCAGCAAAGGCGTGGTGATGCGACACTCCCAGCTATATTTCTTTGCTGAGGAGGATGTACAGCTAACGCGACTGACTGCTGACGATGTCTATATGACAGGGTTTCCTTTGTTTCACGGTAATGCTCAGTTCCTCACAGTCTATCCCTGTCTTATTGCTGGAGCAAGGTGCGTTCTCTATCCGAAGTTCAGTGCTTCGAAATGGAGCGAGCGCGCTCATTATTCAGGCGCGACTGTCACTAATTTGTTGGGCGCCACCATGTCATTCATCTTGGACGCGCCATCAAACGATTTTGATCGGAATCATAGTGTCGATCGGATCTATGCGGCGCCTTTGGCGCCGCAACTAGCTGATGACTTTAGCGCTCGGTTTGGCGTTTCCGATTTTGTTGATGGCTTTGGGCAGACCGAGATTTCTAACGTATTTATGACTCCGCCGGGAGAGCCTAGGCCTCCCGGCGCATCTGGTGTATTGGTCGATCAGTGGTTCGAAATTCGCCTCGTCGATACTGAAACAGGTGAAGACGCTGAGGAAGGTGAGGCTGGGGAACTGTGGGTGCGGCCGCGCGTGCCAGGGATCATTGCACATGAATATCTCGGGATGCCAGAGCAGACTGTGGAAGCATGGCGGGATCTCTGGTTCCACACGGGCGACGCGATGAAGCGAGACAGAGACGGCTGGTATTATTTCGTCGATCGCGTGAAGGATTCGCTCCGGCGACGCGGAGAAAATATTTCGTCCTTTGAGGTGGAGAGAGCGGTGCTTTCACATCCTAGGGTGGCGCAGTGTGCTGTCGTGGGCGTGAAAGCTGACGAGCAGGCAGGCGAAGACGAAGTGCTTGCCTGTATTATTCTTGATTGCAGTGATGCTATGGACTTCGGTTCACTCATTAGCCATTGCGAGGAGCGACTTCCCCGATTCATGGTGCCTAGATATATCGATGTCATGTCCTCTCTACCTTTAACCGCGACAGAAAAAGTTCGAAAAAAGGAGCTGCGGGCGAGAGGAATCACCGTGTCGACCTGGGACCGCGATGCCGAAGTGGTAAAGTCCAGGCGGGTGGCATCATGAGCGAACCAGCTAATCAGCCGGGGTCCCCCGTATTATTGCAGAGAATCGAGGGTTCGGTGGCGTGGATTACACTAAATCGGCCACAGTCAATAAATGCCTTTAACATGGAGTTGCGAGAGTTACTCCCCGCCATGCTGCACGAATTAGACCGGGATTCCCGCGTACGTGTGATCATCCTCGGCGGTGCGGGCGATCGAGGGTTTTGCTCGGGCGCTGACATTAAGGAGTCGCGCGGTGAGGTTAGCTCCCTTGATGAAAAGGACAGGCTTTCACCCAGCAGTTGGATAGACTTGGTTGCAGCGGTGAAAAAGCCCATGATTGCTGTTACCCATGGTGTTTGTATGGGCGCTGGCCTCGAGCTTGCACTGGTCTGCGACTTGCGCATCGCTACGAAAAACGCGCGGTTCGCACTGCCAGAAGTCAGGATTGGCCTCATGCCTGGAGGTGGCGGCACCCAGCGCCTCGCGCGTTTCATCGGCCAAGGCAATGCGATGGATATGGTTATGACTGGCGAGGAGATTGATGGTGCGCGCGCACACCAGCTAGGGTTGGTAAGCCGTCTGCTGGATAGCAAGGAGGACGCTTTAGAAGAGGCCGGGCGCATAGCGAAGGAGATGGGGGGGCGTTGCTGTCATGCGCTGGCCTTTACCAAAGAGGCAGTGTCTATCAGTATGGATGGTTCCTTAGGCTCCGGGCTGCAAATGGAGAAAGCACTTTTCGCAATTCTCGTCGGATCGGCAAAGGAACGCGCGGATAGAACGTAACCAATTGACAGGCAGATATTTGACGTATGATTTTCGTCGCAGGTTAAAGTGATATAAAGTAGTTCAGGAGCAGAGTATGGAATGCACAGGCAACGTTACGGTGATCGGCGCTGGCATCATGGGTCGCGGGATCGCCTATATCTTTCTCGCGGCCGGGCGGCCGGTGGCACTCGTGGATGTCGATGCCACCGCGCTGGAGAACGCCGCAAAGGCGATAACCGCGCTGTTTTCAGACGCCGTGGAGCGCGGCAAGTTACGGCAGAAGGATGTACCCAATATCGAGGAGCAACTGCACCTTCATCAGGAAATCGATGATTTTGTCAGTGGGTCTGGCCTGGTTGTCGAGACGGCCACGGAAAACATAGAGATCAAGAAAAGCGTACTTGCCCACGCGGCACGTTATGCACCCTCCGACGCGCTGTTCGCGACGAATACCTCGGCTCTCAGTATTACGGAGATTGGATCAGCGCTCGATGATCCGTCGCGGCTCATTGGCATGCATTTCTTTAATCCTGTGCACAAAATAAAATTAGTTGAGCTCGTGCGGGGCCTGCAAACCAGCGACGATACCCTTGCCGCGGCACTTGCCTGGCTAGAGCCTACGGGGAAGGAGACTATCGTTGTCAACGAAGTGCCCGGATTTACCACAAGTCGCATGTCGGCACTGATGGGCAATGAAGCCATGTATATGCTCGCAGAGGGGGTGGCTAGCGCGGATGACATCGACAAGTCCCAGAAGTTGGCTTTCAATCATCCCATGGGCCCACTGGAGCTCGGAGATCTTACTGGCTGGGATACGCGTCTGGCAGTACTCAAGTACCTTCACCAGGTTTATGGAGACAAGTTTCGTCCCTGCCCGCTCATCGAAAAAATGGTGAAAGCCGGCTGGCATGGCCGCAAGTCGGGAAGAGGTATTTACACCTACGATAGCGAGGGACGTCGTGTGCCCGGCAGTGGCCTGAGAGCTACACCATGAGCGAAGTGTTTATAGTGGATGCACAGCGAACACCGATAGGGAAGTATCGTGGTGCACTTGCTCAGGTCCGTGCGGATGAGATGTTCGCGGAACTGCTAAAGCGTCTTATGCTGCGCAGCAGACTGAAAGGTGACGATATCAATGACGTTGTTGCTGGCTGTGTAACCCAAGTGGGAGAACAGTGCGGGAACATTGCGCGCACGGCTTTGCTTAGCGCGGGCCTCCCTTATCATATTCCCGGGATGACGGTAGATCGCAAGTGCGGTTCTAGCGAGGCTGCCGTGCACGTGGCCCATAGAAGTATTAGTTGTGGTGCCGCGGAATTGGTGTTTGCCGGCGGCGCCGAGAGTATGACTCGAGTTCCCATGGGTTGTAATCGAGATAACCATGGTGATGTGTTTGGTCCGGAACTACTTGAGCGCTACGACCTCTGCTCGCAGGGCGAAGCGGCCGAACGTATCAGCGACCATTGGGGTCTAAATCGGGACGACCATGATCAGTTCGCCATAGAAAGTCACAATCGCGCGATTGCCGCCAGTCGCGCCGGGTACTTTGATCGAGAGATCATGCCATTGGGCACAAAGGCGAGTGCCGGCGCCGATGCGCTTCTCTCCGCGGATGAGACGATTCGGTTCGATACTTCTGCTGAGAAGCTATCCAGCCTAAAGACGGTTTTTCGAGAGGCTGGCCGCGTCACAGCGGGTAATGCCTCGCAGATATGCGACGGCGCGGCGGTACTGCTGCTCGCCGGTCCTAGCGCAGTCAAGCGGCATGGTCTTGTGCCGAGAGCTCGCATTGTTGCTACCACGGTGGTTGGTTCAGATCCTGAGATGATGCTCTCTGGTCCGATCACTGCTACTCGTCAGGTTCTTTCTGCTGCCTCTTTAAGCGCAGACGATATAGACTTGTTCGAAGTAAACGAGGCCTTCGCATCTGTGCCACTGATGTGGATGAAAGAAATTGGTGTGGCCCGTGCTAGGCTTAATGTAAATGGTGGCGCTATTGCTCTCGGTCATCCCTTGGGCGCGACCGGTGCTCGGATGATGACTACCCTGCTGCATAGCCTCGAGCGTAATGAGTTACGCTATGGGCTGCAGAGCATCTGTTGCGCCGGCGGTATGGCGACGGCGACCATAATCGAAAGGCTGGGTTGAGCCTATGAAAAAAACTGAACTTGGTAACTCTGGTGTTTTTAGCTCCATTCTTGGTTTCGGCTGCATGGGTATGTCGGAATTCTATGGACAGGGTAATGAAGCGGATTCTTTGCGTACCCTCGAACGAGCTTATGATCTCGGTGTCACCCATTTTGACACCTCCGACGTCTATGGTCGCGGAGAGAATGAGCGTCTGGTGGGTAGGTTCGCCCGCGGTAAGTGCGATAAGATTATGTTATCTACAAAGTTTGGTGTTTCGCGCGATCCTGAAGGTCCTCAGAACAGCACCTATGACCGGGAAATTAATAATTCCCCGGACTACATGCGACAATGCTGTGATGAATCTTTGAGGCGCCTCGGCAGAGAATGCATTGATTTATATTACGTGCATCGGGTCGATCCCGCGGTGCCTATCGAAAACACCATAGGCGCTCTTGCAGATCTCGTACAGGAGGGAAAAATTCGCGCTATTGGTCTTTCCGAGGTCAGCGGTGAACTCTTGCAGCGCGCCTGCGATGTCCACCCCATAGCAGCGCTGCAGTCAGAGTATTCGCTGTGGTCGCGAGAGGTCGAGTCGGAGATACTACCCTTGTGCACTCGATTGGGAGTGACTTTTGTGGCCTACAGCCCCTTGGGGCGTGGTTTTTTATCCGGCGCAATAAATTCAGAAAGTGACCTCGAGCCTGATGATATTCGACGTACCTTGCCTCGATTTAGGAGCGACAACCTTGACCGAAATCGGCGCCTGCTACAAGGGTTGAAGAAATTTGCTGACGGAAAAGGTATCAGTCTCTCCCAGCTCGCACTGGCTTTTATCCTGCGGCGCCGAGAGCGCATCATCCCAATCCCGGGTACAAAGCGTGTCCGCTATCTTGAGGAGAACGTAGCTTCCACTGAGGTTACGCTCTCGGACCAAGAAATCAAATGTCTTGAGGAGTTGATGCCTGTTGGCATTGCATCTGGCGAAGCCTATGATTCCGCCTACGGGGGGGCTCCGAAGTCATGAACATATTTTTTCCCAAGGAGTATAACTGCTTATGAACTGGTCCGAATGGAACCTATGGAACTGGCCTTTCCTAGACGAAGAGCATCATATGCTGGCCGAACGCGCGAAAGCGTGGAACATCAAGTCAGATCTAATTCCCAATGAAAACCTCTCCGATCATTGCAAACTCATCGCCAAGTCGCTGGGGGAACACGGGTTGCTGGAGGCTGTGGTCCCTGTGGAGGGTAAAAAATTTGACGTACGTGCCCTATGTACGGTGCGCGAAGCCCTCACGTATCATAATGGGCTCGCCGATGCGATCTTTGCCATGCAGGGTATTGGCACGCAGGCAGTACAGCGATTCGGTACGACAGCGCAAAAGGAGCGTTATCTAGCGCCCTGTCGGCGTGGAGAGAAGCTTGCCGCCTTCGCCGTTACAGAGCCAGAGGTCGGATCGGACGTCGCCTCTATGCGCACTACCGCGACTCGTTCGGGTGATTGTTATGTGCTTAATGGCAGCAAAACTTATATATCCAATGCACAATTTGCGGACCACTTCGTAGTTGTTGCGCGAACCGGCGAGGACAGCGGGGCTCGAGGCCTATCAGCTTTCATTGTCGATCGTGAAACACCAGGCCTTAGCGTTGGCGGAGCGATAGACTTCATTGCCGAACATCCCGCCGCGCCCCTAGCATTTGACAATTGTGAGATACCCGCAGATGCACTCATTGGTGAGCCAGGACAGGGGTTTAAGGTTGCCATGGGTGCCTTTGATATCTTCCGTCCCTCTGTTGGTGCCGCCGCAATTGGTCTGGCCCGACGCGCAATAGGTGAAACGGTGGCGCGGGTGAAACAGCGGCAGCTCTATGGAAAGCCGATGTCAGAACTTCAAAGCGTACAGATGATGCTTGCTGATATGGCGGTGGACCTCGACTCTGCGGCTCTGCTGGTGTATCGCGCCGCGTGGGAGCACGATATAGGATTCTCACAATCGGCATACGCACCTTCTATGGCAAAACTGCATGCCGCAGAAGCCGCGGGCCGAATCGTTGATCGCGCAGTACAGCTTTTCGGCGGTGATGGTGTAACCCAGGGCAACCTTATCGAGAAGCTGTATCGAGAAGCACGTCCCATGCGAATCTATGAGGGCGCATCGGAGGTGCAGAAAGTTATCGTTGGTCGTGCCATGCTGCGCGACGCGCTGTAGCGGTGCGTCGAGAGTGAAGAACAGGGCGGCCATAGCGGGTATCGGAGCCACAGAGTACTATTCTAGAGGGAAGTCCGCACCCAAAACGCTTGATGAGCTAGTAGGCGAAGCTATCGTGCGCGCCGCTGACGATGCGGGAGTAAACGTGCGGGACATAGACGGCTTTGCATACTTTGCCGGCGGTTTTGATACCCCTCTCTTGATGGAGATGCTCGGTATTGAGAATGTCAGCTTTTCTGCAGCAATCACTGGTACAGGCGGTGGATCTGCCGGCTGCTTGGGGCTCGCTGCAGATGCCGTTAGCGCAGGCACGGCTCGGACGGTGGTCTGCGTGGGCGGGAACCAGCAATCAAGTCAACGCTTCGGCGCCATCACCGCATCATACTCTCGGAGCGCCTATAGCGCCTTTTATGAAAATGCGGGTTTGGTGGGTCCCGGTCACATGTTTGCACTGCTGGCGCAGCGACACATGTATCTCTATGGTACGACCCGCGAGCACTACGCGGAGGTGGCGCTAACCTGTCGGGATAACGCGGTGATCAATCCCTACGCAATAAAGCGTGATCCAATGTCCTTGGAGGACTACTTCACTGCTCCCATGCTCTCCGAACCGCACTGCCTACTTGACTTTTGTCTTGAGAGCGACGGGGCAGTCGCTGCCATTGTAACTACGGAGGAGCGTGCCAGAGACTGCAGGAATGGCGCTGTACCGATTGTTAGCCATGCTCACGGCGGAAGTCGCTCTTGGGGTCGTTCCATCTACTCGATGAACATGAAAGATCCAAATTTCGCGTCTTCTGGCCACGCGGCAATCGCCGACCGGCTTTATGCGCGTGCGGGACTAAGCCCTGCCGATATTCAGGTTGCGCAAATTTATGACCACTTTACTTCGCAGGTGATTATGCAGCTTGAGGACTACGGATTTTGTGAAAAGGGCGAGGGTGGAGAGTTCGTGAAAAGCGGCGCTATTCGACCCGGCGGGCGGTTGCCGATAAACACTGATGGTGGCCAACTTTCCTGCGCATATATCTGGGGTATGACGCATGTCCTAGAAGCCGTGTTGCAGCTCCGCGGACAGTCCAGTAATCAGGTTGCTGATATCGAGCACTGCCTTGTGACCGGGGGGCCGTCCAGCCTGCCGGTTAGTGCACTGATTCTCGGTAAAAGCTGATGGAACTTAGCCGTTACCCGCCGCTGCCCTTCGGGACGCTGATTACCGACAGGTGGACCCAGGAATTTTGGTCTGCCTGTCAACGTCACCAGTTACGTGTGCCATATTGCAGTGACTGTGGCCTGCAACGAATGCCCCCCACTCCTTTCTGCCCTTCCTGTCTCGGCCGCAAACTGAGCTGGAGTGACTTGTCGGGTCATGGCTTCGTGTTTTCTTATACAGTGGTTCGGCACGCCATTCCGCCGGCAGTGGAAGACCAGATTCCCTATGTTCCTGCGGTTATTGCCCTGCAGGGCTGTCCGGATATCAAGCTTATTAGCGCCATCGTCGATAGCGATATTGAACGTGTCTGCATCGGTGCGGAAGTGTCGGTGGTCTGGCGTGCTGATACCGCGGGCCAGGCGCTGCCGTTCTTTGAGCTTAACCAATGATCCTTCTCGCGCAACCAAAAAACACTAGGAGTTGAACTACGGCCATGTCCCCAATCACTGAAGCTACTCTCGATCAACCCGACCTGCTGTATACGGACCTCATTCGAATCAATGCGGAGCTTTATGGTGCGAAGCCTGCGGTTGTCTGTGGTGAGGAACGGCTGTCATGGCGGGACTTCCATGCCCGCTCCAACAGTTTGGCCAATCTCCTGCTGAAACTCGGTGTCTGCAAGGGAGACCGTGTCTGTCTCGTAATGGACAGCTCCATCCTGATGTTTGAGCTGCTGTGGGGGGTGGTCAAAATGGGCGGTGTCGTGGTTCCGCTAAATATAATGATGAACGAGACATCTTTGGTTACCACAATAAATGATTGTAAGGCCCGCTTGCTCGTCGCTAGCAGCCGGATGCTCGAGGCATTGAGGAGTATCGAGTCCCAGTTCGAGCATGTTCACGAGGACCTGAAATTCGCTGACTACGCGTCGGGTGGCGGTTGGCGCGACATTCGGCCGCTTATCGAAAGCAGTTCCACCGATGACTGCGGGGTGCAGGTCAGCCACTCCGATTCTATGAATATTATTTACAGTTCGGGTTCAACCGGAGACCCGAAAGGCATCGAACACAGCCATTTTTCTCGCCACATCTACTCACTGGGATTCGGTCCTGGGCTGCGTATGGACCGCTTTTCGCGCCCTATCTGCACGACGCCGCTGTATACCAACGGGACTTGGATTACAATGCTACCCGCTGTTTACTGGGGAGGCACAACGATTCTGATGAGCAAGTTCAACTCCGAGGAGTTTTTCTGCACCGTCGAGCGTGAGCGGGCAACACATGTCTTTATGGTGCCCACGCAGTACATTGTGCTGACCGGGGCGAAGGAAGCTGTTAATTATGATCTCACATCGATGCGCGTTTGCCTGAGCGGTGGTCAGGCTATTGCCGAAGCGACGAAGAATAAACTGACGGCAGTATTTCCCGCCGGGGAGCTTTTCGAATGCTACGGCCTGACGGAGGGTTTCATTACTCTCGCCGGACCCGAGGACAAGTCGCTGCCCGGGAAGGGTAAAACAGTTGGCCTGCCGATGTTCGGCGGTGAAATCGTTATTCTTGACGAGGAGGATCGCCCCTTGCCGGCCGGAACGATAGGTGACATTGCTGGTTATGGGCCCGCACTCATGAAGGGCTATTTTAATAAGACGGAACTTACCTCCCGTTCTATTTGGCATGACCCGTCTGGCCGGAGCTTCCTAAAAAGTGGAGACCTTGGGTATCTAGACGAGGACGGCTATCTCTATATCTCCGGGAGAATTAAGGACATGATCAAGTCCGGTGGTATGAATATATACGCATCTGATATTGAAGAGGTGTTCATGCAACACCCCGATGTTATCGAGGTTGCCGCTATAGGCATCCCACATGATAAATGGGTCGAAACACCATTGCTGCTAGCCATTATGCGTGACGGCAGTAGCATCTCAAGTGATGAATTGCGGAAATGGGGTAACGCAAAGCTTGGTAAGTGGCAGCGGGTTTCCGAAATCGAGTTCCGAATATCTTTCCCCCGCGCTACGCACGACAAGATCCTCAAGCGGGCCTTGCGCGACTCTTACTGGACCTAAACAGGAAAAACTTATGAGCTATCAGTATCCCGAATACAAGTCTCTGAAATTCGATTATCCAGCTGAGCGCGTGCTCCGGATAACGATGTCTCGGGGCAAGATCAACGCCATGGACTTTGAGTTTCACCACTCCATGGCGGAGGTGTGGCGGCACATCGAGGATGACCCTGAGGTAAGCGCCGTTATTCTTACCGGGGAGGGTCGCGCTTTTTCAGCAGGTGGCGATTTCGAGCTTGAGCAGAAGCTCGTTGACGACTTTGAATGGCGCGCGCGGATGTGGAAGGACGGCAGGAATCTCGTAAGGAATATGCTGCATTTTTCCAAGCCTCTGGTCTCTGCCATAAACGGGGCGGCGGCCGGCGGTGGACTTGCAGCGGCGCTGCTATCGGACATTACGATTGCTGGCCGCTCGGCAAAAATCGTCGACGGCCACGTTCAGCTTGGCGTCGCTGCTGGCGATCACGCGGCTATTATATGGCCGCTCCTCTGCGGCATGGCAAAGGCAAAATACTATCTAATGACCGGTGATGCACTTTACGCAGAGGAGGCCGAGAGAATCGGAATGATCTCTCTCTGTGTTGATGATGACGACCTACAGGATAAGGCGGTGGAGGTTGCGGTGAAACTGACTAAAGCGGCCCCTTCCGCACTTCGTTGGACAAAATTATCGATGAATAACTGGATGCAGATGGCCTGGCCTATCTTTGAAACTTCACTGGCCCTCGAAATTTTGGGGTTTTCCAGTCCGGAGGTGGTCGAAGGGCTCGCCGCGTATAATGAAAAGCGTGAACCCCAGTTTGACCCCTATTCTCCCATCTAATCGAGGTCGTTATGCAAGAATCATTTGATTTTAAGGGTAAGTCCATTCTCGTAGTTGGTGGTTCCAGCGGTATTGGCAACGGCATTGCCCAGGCCTTTCGCCGATGTCAAGCGAAGGTAACGGTATGGGGCACGCGAGCTGCACCTGAGGACTATTCGGCAGCGCAGGGATCAGATCTTGAGGGCCTCGAATTCCGTTGTGTAGATGTCAGCGACAGGAACAAGGTCGCGGCAGAGCGCGGCCCAGAAAAGCTCGATGTTCTGGTGCTATGTCAGGGGTCTGTTGCCTATGGGCGCGAAGAATTCGATGTGGAGACGTTTTCCCGAATACTCGATATTAATCTTGTGAGTATGATGGCCTGCGCTACACGTTTTCGAGCGGCTCTGGAAGCGAGCGGTGGCTCGGTTATCACCATTTCCTCCGTGGGAGCTTATCGAGTAACCGTCGGTAACCCCGCCTACGCCGCCTCCAAAGCCGGGCTGGTGCATCTTACCGGGACCTTGGCAAAGGCCTGGGCACCCACTGGCATTCGCGTCAATGGTGTGGCGCCAGGGCTGGTTGATACGAAAATCACGAAAGTGACCATGGCTAACCCGAAGCGACTGCAGGAACGCTTGGAGGGCATTCCCGCGGGGCGTCTCGGTACCCCGGAAGACATGGCCGGTGCCTGTCTGTTTCTCGCTTCGCCCCTCGCTTCCTATATTTATGGGCAGACCATTGTGGTTGATGGCGGCCGGATGCTGTGACGAGTCCCGCCAACGACGATAAAGATACATCGAATCAAGCGCTGTCCTTCAAGCAGAGAGTCCCACGCTTCATTGACCCGCACCACCATCTTTGGGATCGAGGGGGCCAGCGTTATCTCGTTGATGAGTTCAGTGCAGACCTGGCATTGGTCGGAGAACCAGAGGGCACTATCTACGTCGAGTGCCTGAATAACTACCGACAGTGGGGCTCCACGGAATTGGAATGTCTTGGCGAGACACAATTTGTTGTCGATCTCATTCGTGACTCCGAGATGGCGGCGCGTAACATCGCTGTCGGTTACGTTGGTCACGGAGACCTGGCTTTGGGTGATCGCCTTGGCCAAGTGCTGGACGCCCATACTGGCATAGCGGGCAAGCGCTTTAAAGGGGTTCGTTACTGCGTGGCCTGGGACGAAGACGACAGTATCCATACGGCTTTTAAGACTGGCTCAGGGATGCTGTTGCAAAGCAACCTGGGTAGCAGCGTAGCGCATTTACGGCAGCGAATGCTCTCCTTGGACCTTTGGGCCTATTTCACACAACTGAACGAGGTGAAACACTTTCTTACAGAACATCCTGGCGTTAACGTTATATTAAACCACTGTGGTGGACCCATAGGCGTCGGTCGCTTTGCAGCCAAGCGTGAGGAGGTCTTCAGCTGTTGGCGCCAGGGTTTGGCAGAGATCGCTGCCCATGAAGAAGTCTGCATCAAGTTCGGTGGGTTGGGGATGGCGCTGGCGGGCTTCGGCTGGCACAAGAGTGAGACATACCTCGATGTGTCGGATTATGCACGGGCCTGGCGTCCCTACTTTGATGTGTGCCTTGAGCTATTTGGTCCAGAGCGAATCATGTTTGAGAGTAACTTTCCTTTAGACCGGAAGGGCTGCGATTACGGTAGTCTGTGGTCTGGTTTCCTCGCGCTATCTGAAGATCTATCTGGCAGCGAGAGGGATGCGTTGTTTTATAGTACGGCACAGCGCGTTTATAGCCTTTAGGTCACACCTATTTTTTGTTTGCCGGGCGGTCTGCGAGAAGTTGAGCAGCTCCTTGTGCTGGCATGCCGACCACGACACCGCACGCTGCTGCTGGCTCATTTACCGCGCTGATAATACCATCGAGATAGGTGCTCATGCCGTCGCCCATTCGTGCGCGCGTCGCATTCACCGTGGCACCGGGAATTCCAGCCCGTTCTGCGACGATAGCGAGCCCGGCCATACCGGAATTTTCCCGACCGCAGCCACCATCCGAACAGATGAAACCGAACGGATGAACCTTCAGGATATGCCGTGCGCCACTGCGGCCTGTATGTCCAGCGGTAACCAGCACGTTGTTCACGTCGTCTCCAGTGCCGAAGACGATAGAGTCCGTAACGATAACCTTATTGCCATTTGCACTCTCGTACATTTCCTGACGGTTGGTTACTTGATAGGCGCCGGGACTGCTAGGGTCGTTGACTAGCATCAGTTCCGCAGCCTCCGAAATGCTGATACCCTTCTTCACACCACACTCGGCGGCGGGGCGGTTTAGGAAACTTACTCTGCCGTTGCGGTAGACATCGACGCCATCCCCAAGAATCACCGTCATGACGTCGGCAGTACAGGCCGGAACGTTCAGTGCTTCGAGATACCAGAGTCCCGCGATCGCACAGCCTTCGGGACCGACGCCACCGTCGAACCCGACCACTCCCCTCGGCAGGTGCTCGCGCAGCAGCCGTGCGGGAAGAACTCCGAGATAGGAGGCAGTGACTACGACATCAAGACCGCTATTGCTTTCAATAATATCGGCGGCACTGTCCAGCGCCATAATTCGACCGCGCTTCGTTCTCCTCATTTCCGTTTGCAAATCTTTCACCATTAGCCTCCTAATTGGAATTGAATTGACTACGTAGTTCATTCTTCACAATTTTACCCACTGCATTTTTAGGCAAATCAGGAATAATGAATATTCGCTCCGGTACTTTTAATGAGCCAGCTCGGTATTATCGCGGCACCACTGCAGGAGCGAGCCCTCATCAACCGCTGAGCCACTTTTGAGTGCGACAACCGCTACAACTGACTCACCCCAAATTTCATCAGGTCGCCCGATAACACCAACCTCAAGTACATCCGGATGACGATGCAAAGCTGCCTCAATTTCGGCTGGCGCGATATTGTAACCTCCGCGGATAATCAGATCCTTTAATCTATCTACGACATAGAGATACCCATTTTCATCAAACCGCCCCACATCGCCCGAATGCACCCATCCGTTAACCAACGTGCTCTCTGTTCTTGCTTTATCACGAAAATACCCCTTCATCATATACGGAGCAGAAAATATAATTTCTCCTTTATCGTCGCTCGAGAGATTATTCCCATTGGCATTGAGCACCCGAACGCACATCGAGTAAGACGACTGCCCGACCGAATTGAGCAATTCCAGCTGGCCATTTACCGCTGCAAGATGATCAGATTTCCTAAGTATTGTGCCAATCGATGCAATTTCAGCCATACCATAAAGCTGTGTAAAAATCGGACCAAAGCGCTCTATCAGCTGGCCTGCTTTATCGGGAGACATCGGAGCAGCTCCGTAGCCTAATGTTTTTATCGAAGCCAGTGCATTGCGGTCCGATACTGCATCAAGCAGGCGGTAGATTTGTGTTGGAACCAAATATGAGTGTGCCGCCCTAACCCTTTGAACTTCGTCTGCGTACGCATGTGCATCGAAACCACGACTATCAATAAAGCCGATTGCTGCGCCAAGCATCATGCACGGAACAAGAGTAATATGTACGGAAGAATTATGCGGGATAGCGGTTAAATAACGTGTCTCGCAGCTAATTTCATATTCCAGTGCCGCAATAGCAGCATGTTGTAATACCCGGCCATGATCAAACCATACGTCCTTTGGCGTACCCGTTGTGCCACTGGTATAGATAATACAAAAGTCATCCTCCGGCCTGATTTGATACAAGGATTTTGGTTCGCAGAACGATGCTTCGGCCAATATTTCCTCGTAGTCGCATTGACTCGCATCATCCAGGTTGAGCACTTCAGCATTCAAGCTTTTAGCAAGAACATCTGCCCGCGCTATATACTCGCCATCGACAATTAATACTCTGGGTTCAGAATTTTCGAAAACCTTGAGGAGTTCCTTATCGGTCATGCGAAAATTGAGTCCGACGTAAACCATCCCAGCCTTAGCAACACCGGCGAGTATTTCGGGCACATGAAGGCGATTTGGCGCCCATAAAACCACTCTGTCACCAGTTTCCAAAGAGTATTTTTCTACCAGTAAGTTTGCCAATCGGTTGCTGCGTTCATCGAGCTGCCTCCATGTCAGATGATCATCACCTTGAAAAACAGCTGTTCGCTCTGGATATCTCAGTGCAGAGCGCGTAGTTGCCAACCCAATATTCATAGAATCCCCTTGTCTAAAACTCGAAAAACTGGAAGTGTCACGCCATCCTCTCTTAGCTTAAAATCGACCTTTACCCGTTGACCACAGTCAACTTTTTCACTTGGGTAGCCAATGATATTTGATATCATGAACCAGCCTTCGTCCAAGTCGATTATGGCAACAACGTAAGGCGGCGTATGAAGTACCGTGGGCGCTCTATGAACCACTGTAAAGATAGAAATTCTTCCCTCTCCCTTGCTTTCCTCGTAACTCCATCACTCGCTATGGTAATTTGTGCAAGCGATTTGAGGCATAAAAAAGTTTGTACCGCACTTTTTGCATACCGGTCTAACCAGTTGGTGTTTGGCTGCAGCGTCCCAAAAAGGTTTCGTTAATTCTGAGGTGTTTTGAGGAAGCACTAGCTCATTCATCCGAACACTCCATTAATAGCAAAAATCAGTTCGGTAACATCCAATGCGGCATTACAATCCATTGATTATTGTAAATTCAATGTTCACCCGAGCTCTTGGTGGGTCTTCATTTGCAAGAGCAAGCAAACTAAAGGAGGGTAACCAAAATGGTAAGATCATCCAAGACAATAGCTTCGGAATCACGCGGGATAACTGATGTTGAACCTTCCTCACAAATGATTGCTGGGCCACTGAACTCATCTCCAGCCGACAGCGACGCCCTATCCAATACAGGTGTTTCAATCGGCGACTCATCCATACCGAACCAAGCTTGTGTCGTCTCCGGTATAGACAAGTTTCCAGATGAACTGGGCACAATAATGGGCTGAGACAATGCTCTGCGTCCCGTCAATTCTAACTGCACCACTTCAATGTTTGACTGATCATTGGAGTGGCCAAATCGTGTCTCATATTCCGTAGAGAAATCAGTGGAAAATTCTCGTGCAAAGTTCTCTGATACTATGACGCCTGCCTCTCGAGCGGGAATCTTGAGGGTATGTTCCTGACCAACGTAACGCAAATTCAACGCGTATTCATAGTAGATCTCTTTTTCCGATGCGCCCGCGCCACTAAGTGCCTCGACAAGATCATCTTGAACCCTGCTCATTGCTTCCATCAAATCTACTGGATATAGGTTCGTTAACTCTTTCCCTATTGTCCAAGTTCTCTCAAATCGCAAGTCTGCGCTCAACATACCCGTAGCGGAAAAATGCCCCGGATGCATAGGAATCGCGACCTTGCGCACCCCGACCTCTCGCGCTACCTCACAAGCGTGCATTGGACCCGCTCCGCCGCAGGCAATGAGTAGAAATTCCCGCGGATCACGTCCTCGTTCCAATGTTTGCCGACGCACGGTGCGCGCCATGGATAACACGGCAAGCTGCAGTGTTCCAAGAGCAACCCGGCGGGTATCCATTCCCGCTCGTTGGGCCAGATCGCTGAAAGCTGCAGCGGCCGCGTCGTAATCCAGCTCCAGTGAACCTGAAATATGTGTTTGCGGTAAGCGCCCACAATAGAGGTTAGCGTCAGTTACCGTGGGTTCTTTACCCCCTAATCCGTAACATGCAGGACCGGGAGATGAGCCTGCCGAGCGAGGGCCAACCTGCAAGCGCCCGCCGTCCTCCAGCCATGCGATGGAACCTCCTCCGGCACCGACCTCAAGTATATCAATACAAGGCACCTGCGTAGGCAGCCCTCGACTATAGCCTCCGACCCAATATAGATCGGTAGAAAGAAATCGACCATTCTCTATCAGACTCGACTTGGCTGTCGTTCCCCCCATGTCAAATACAACGGCATTTTCCACTCCATGCCTCATTGCCAAATCACGCGCTGCGATAGCGCCCGCAACCGGCCCAGACTCAATGGCACGCAAAGGAAACTTCATCGCTACATCGATACTTTGGGCTCCACCGTTCGAATCAAGAACAACGATGTCGCCAATGAACCCGGCATCTCTGACTCCCGAATCCAGCCGGCCCAAATAATTCCGCATAAGCGGCGATACAGCAGCATTAGCAATGGCAGTAGTAATGCGCTGATACTCGCGCGGACTCTGGCTTATATCCGACGAGAGGCAAACTGGAACCCCAGGGAACTCCTTCTCAAGCCGTGAGCGAACTAAACGCTCATGGCTTGGTTGTATATATGAGTTGATGAAAGCAATCGCAATACACTCTGGCCCCGCCTTCCGTAAACTGGCGCAGAGCGCATCAAGCTCACCTTCCGACGGCTCATGTAAAATACTACCACTCGCGGAAATACGCTCTTCAATCTCAAAGCACATGTCCTGTGGAATTAATGGCTCATCTCGACGATATTCAACGCAATAGGGTTCCGGTCTTGCATCTGTTGCCAGCTGATGAACGTCGGCAAAACCGCTGGTACAAACCAGCGCCGTGCGGGCGATCCTTCGCTCCAACAGGGCATTAATGACCAGCGTTGTACCATGCGCAAGAATGGTATCCCGAGTCCAAGGGACCTGCGAGTCAATAGTCGCACTTACAACGGCTTCATTTTCGGCTCCGACAGAGGTAAGCCTCTTACCAAGATGAACTCTCCCATCAGGACCAACTGCAGCCACATCGGTAAAGGTTCCTCCAATGTCTACTCCGATACGAACCGTCATACATATCCCCTTATTTCTATAATATGTGTTTTAACCTAAGTTACTACTGTCCGGCTGACCAAGCCCGCGATCTATATGACTCAAAAGTTGTTTTAGTCATATTTTTTCAGTTTCGACTTAAAAGTAGAAACGCCTTCAGGAAATTTTTCGGGGTTTTATCCCTGATAATTGTCCCATTTACACCGACAGGACTTTGTTCGCGAAGTTAATGAACCTCTTGCCCTGTCCGATGCCAACTTGCGAAGGATCTATTCAGCGCAGAATACACTTCAAAGAGCTAGAGCTAGAGCCAGAGAAAACACTCATTTACTTAGCCAAGCCTTTCGACCCTCCACCAACGAATAGTTACGAACTACAAAAAAACTGATGGAAAATCGAATTATTCTTTAAATAGGTCAGCAACATCTGCGCATTAGAAAGTTCAACGGCAGCTCAGATAGCCGACAAGTAACCTGTCCAAAGATGGATTTAGTGTCTCTTTCCGTTCCCGAAGGTTTCAGGTAACTTGCATACCTTAGATCCTCCGGAAGAGAGGAATCTTCCAATGGCGCGAATGCTGTCGCCTGGAAGTGGTCCCGATCAGTATTTTGCAAAAGACACGCCAACCATGAAATCAAAGTCTCCGCCAAAGTCAGATTGTAGGCGTGTTTCATTTGACCAAGAATCGAGAGTTGTATCCTGAGTCGCTGCAACGAAGGAAGTGGGTGAAGGTACATTTTGCGACAAGCCCCACCCGTTTCGGTACGTATTATAATTTGTTAAGGATGTCAGAGTCATCGCCTCGAACGCGTACTCAATATCAACCGTAACGGCATAAGACTCGTAAAGATTATACGGTGAACCGTCCGACTTAATGTTAGGCAAATTGCCCGCCACACCCGAAGGGGTATTTGGCACATACACGTCAAAGTTCTTTTTGCAGGCGATTTTCGGGTTGGGCTGCGTAAAACCGCTAGCACACGCCATGGGCACATAATTCCATGCGTTACTTTCATCGTCTTTTTCAAATGCACTGGCTTTCAAACTAATCGACAACGGGTCACTAGAGGGCCAGAGCAGGGCACCTCGCACATAGTACTCCTCAGACCCGGGCTGGCCGCCGCGGTTTGGCGCCTGATTGTATACGTTCAGATCACCGGTAGCGATATCAAAGAAACCGATGTCGGTCGACTGCGCCTTATTGTCAAAATAACCACCCGACATATCAGGCGCATTGACAAACAACCTACCTTGAAAATTATCAGTAATTGGCCCAGAAATGTATTCTTCAATAGTAGTGTCTTCTGCTTCAAACTCATAGTCTGCGCGCAACTGTGCCTCAAATACATCAGTGGGATTTGCCGTATTAATCGACACAACACCAGCCGTCGCATTTTTACCAAAATAAAGTGCCTGAGGCCATTTAAGTAATTCAATGCTACTGATGTCCATCATACCTTCATTCAGGAAAAAGCCATGCCCGCAGTAAACACCGTCCAGGACAACTGCCGTCGATTGCTCGACCCCAATAGATGTTGCCTGCGAACCAATACCCCGCATCGTAATCTGAGCAACCGAACCGTTAGAGGCTCGACCAACAAATAGCTGTGGATTACCGGCAGCAAATGACTCGAGTGAATCTACCCCCGTTCGCTCAATCTGCTCCAACGTCATGACCGAAACGGCCACTGGAATATCCTGAATGGATTCTTACCGTTTCGTGCGGTTACTGTTATCTCCTCAAAAGTAATATTCGTATCGCCTATCACATCAGCCGCTGGCGCAGCTTCAACACCGATACTCAGTACAGCTAGGCAAGTAAAAAGGAAAACATTTTTCGAGTAAAACTCCGTTCTAATGCTATTATTCATGTTAAATCCTTATAAATTTAATTAAAAATATAAGGGCTGTTTCATCCAAATAAGCTAGACCCACCCATCAATATTGTGGTTCTAAACTAGAGACAAAACCGATGCTTGGCAGCTACACGTAGGTGACGACCGAATTCTCTATCTCACCGATCCCCTCAATACCACTGCGCACAACATCACCGTCTTGAAGCCACCGCTCGGGAATGACGCCAAAGCCAACACCCTCAGCTGTGGCGGTTAAGACCACATCTCCCGGCTCCAAAGTTATGCCGAAGCTGAGCTCCGATATCAGTTCAGCAGTGGTCAATAATCCTGTTTCAACACCACCGGATAAGGCCATGCGATCATTGAGCCATAAACGGCACGTTAGATCGTTCAAGTCGACTTCATCCGCTGTAACTATTACTGGCCCCCAAGGGCAAAAAGTGTCGAGGGAAACAGCCTTATCCCACTGCCCGTGCTTGCACTTCAAGTCATAACCATTGATGTTCGTTGCTACAGCGTAGCCAAAGATGCAACTCAAGGCATCTTCGCCTGATTGATAAGACGCACTCTTTCCAATAACGACTGCCAAATGTGGCTCAGCATGTATCTGTGAAGACAATCTTCTTGGCCAAGATATCGCCTCACCTGGCCCGATGACTGCCGAAGGCGCTTTGGTGTGATAACGAAGTAATGGCTTACCATTCTTCGACCTTTGCGCCACAAAATCATCAGGGGTATTTCCTCCCGCAATGATGAAATTCTGTTTTGGCCTAAAGGGCGCATGCAAGGTCACATCACCCAAAGCATATGACCACTCACTTGCACTGCTTCCATTCAGCTTTTGCAAAACTTCGCTCAATACCGGTAGATTGTCAACTGTTGCAAGTTCGATAAGCCCTTCAAACTCAGGCAAACTCACAGAAACTGATTCTGCGGCATAACGCAGATCGCAGACCTGCTCCCCCAATAAAAAGCCTACTCGCTGATCGGCACCACGACTATATGAGACAAGTTTCACTATGCTATACCCCAACCGTTACAATTATCAGAAAACCCCATTAAACACCAGCCATTTTAATAGTATTGCGCAACAAACCGATCCTCGAAATCTCGGCCTCCAGCACATCACCGTGCTGCAACCACGCCTGAGGTAGCTGCTCAAATCCAACCCCGGGAACCGTGCCACAAATGATCATTTCTCCAGGCTCAACCGTCATACCTTCAGAGAGCGTGGATATCAGTTTATCGATCTTGTAAATCATGTCGCCGACCGGCCAGTCTTGTTTAAGCTCCCCATTCAGCCATTGGCGCATTTTTAGCCTATTCGGGTCTCCCGTTTCACGCGGGGTAGCGATAACGGGGCCCATGGGACAGAAGCCATCGAGACTCTTTCCCCGGTGGTACTGCTGGTGGCCTAGCTGCAATTCACGCGCAGACACATCGTTTGCAATCGTATACCCAAAAACCCAGTCATACGCATGCTCAATGGGGATGTCTTTGCCATACTTCCCCAAAACAACGACCAACTCCAATTCAAAGTCCACGGTGCGAGTCACTCGCTTGTCGTAAACGATATCATCTTCATGCCCGACAATGGAATTAACCCTTTTAGTAAAAAACTCCACGTAGGGGGGGGGCACAGCCGGCCGAGGAATACGGGCAAACCCTCTAGCCAAGTGCTCCATATAGTTAGCACCGATCACCCAGGGATTTTTACGCGGCTTTATTGGCGGATTGAACTTCACGTCGCTCGCATCCCACCACCATTTGTCACGACCCTCCAACGGTAGGTCTACATCCCTGAAGGAATCATAATAAGACTCGAGCATCGACCAAGCTTCAGGGCCAGCCTCAATAATCTCTAATAGAGTCCCTGGAAGGGCTGAAACAGACGTATTCGAATAATTTGACGCAGACTTTCGCAGCGATATAACTTGCCTGCCAAGTACAAAAGAGACCTGTGCCTCCCCATCGATGGTTACAGTTGCTACATACATATACTATCGACCTGTGTACGTTTGATGTTTATCTATATACAATATGAAGCCTGATGGTCTCATACCGAAAAGCCAAGGTCAAGTACTCTAGGTGGGATTGTCGGTGCGACTGGATGCTCAACGGTTTAGTGATTGGTGCTATCACGGCTAGTTAGATTATTAGGCCGTGCGCTTCACTTGCCTACTACATTAGCCCAGTATCAACACCACTGTGCCGGGTTAATGTATGACAATAGTATTAAATTTTAAGTGACAATAATTTATGGGATTATTATGTATGAAAAAGGGAAAAATAACTTGAAAGCTGCCAGTAATATTTCTTCGATGCAGCATTCGAAATCAAATAGGCGACTGCTGCTTCGCCCCGTAGATGCAATAGAGGCGGAGATATTTCGATTTGCAACAACTTCCGTTGTCGACGAGATTGAGCTTAACCTTACTCGCACGGCCTACAGTGAACTCATCTACGAGTACAAAGATTACTGCGTTGGCATAGTGACATCCGACTTTAAACTATTGGCCCAATCGTCTGGAAGCATGCCGATTTTTGTGGGGGATCTAGGTGAGCAGGTGAAGGATGCAGTAGAGATTATTGGGCTAGATTCCCTGTGCGAATATGATGTTTTTATACATAATTGGTCTGGTATAAATGGCCAGCACCTCAATCATATAACCTGCGGAACGCCTGTTTTCGATGACGGTGAAATTATTTGCTACATACTTATTCGCGCTCACTGGACAGACATCGGGGGTTCTGCACCTACATCCATGAGTTGGAATGCCAAGTCGATATTTGAAGAAGGAATACAATACAGAGGCTTAAGAGTGGTGAGAGAGGGGAAGATTGTTCCTGAGGTATTGGCAACGATTCGCGCCAATACGCGTATGCCTGTAGATATTGTTGGCGACCTTATGGCGCAGATAGCCGGTTGTAAGCTCGGCAGTAACCGATGGGCAGATCGTGTAACCAATCGGTGGGCGAAGCAGGATATACATGGGTTAATTGCGTACCAGGCAGAGGCAAGTGCCAATCTTGGTCGCCAAGCTGTTCGCGACCTGCCCGACGGGGTATATGAGGCCTCCTGCCGCCTTGATAACGCGGGCATAGATGGAACCGATCCTGTCGAATTACATGTTAAAGTAAGTGTTAGTGGCGACCTCATGGAAATTGACTTCTCGGGCATGCCCGCACAGCTTCCAACGCCGATTAATTCGGGATATTTTGGTGGCGCGATCAATATCGCGATGCTTGCATTTAAAGTTTTGTGTCTGCCTGATGTACCCACCGATGCCTGGATGTACGATGCTTTGACTGTTGTGGCAAAACCCGGATCAGTGGTAAGTGCGACACCTGAGGCACCCAAGGGGTTTTGGGTAATGATACCGCCTACCGCCATCGATATGATATTTCGTGCCATAGGCGAAGTCCATCCTGAACTGGTGTCCGCAGGTAATCATGGGACGGTTTCGGGTATATTCTTCACCGGCACCGACGTAGAAACAGGCGACCATTGGCAGGCTCTTGAAGCCTACGGCGGTGGTTTTGGCGCCACGGCTAATCAAAGTGGATACGGGCCGCTCAAGTCATTTATTCATGGTGACAATCCCGGTATTCCAATCGAGTTGATAGAGTCGAGATTCCCATTGCGTGTGGTCTCAACTCGATTGCGCAGTGAAGCTGGAGGCGCTGGCCTGCATCGTGGAGGACCAGGTGTCGAACGAGTCATCGAGGTGTTAAAGTCGCTGTCTCTACAAACAGCTCTAGATCGAACGATAGATCCCCCCTGGGGGCTAGCCGGTGGCGAGGCTGGTTTGCCAGGTGAAGTTCATGTTCAGCACCCCGGGAAAGAGGACTGGATTAAAATCAACAAGGTAACCGGCTATCCCTTGGCCCCTGGCGCATTTGTTCGAATCAGGACCGCTGGTGGTGGTGGTTGGGGACAGGCTACAAAAGAGGCAATTCAGCATGACAGATAATACTTTGAACGTAGAAAAGCATCTAAGAGAACTTATTGATGAGCGGGATATTAGAGGGTTATTACACCGGTATGCGTCATCTCTTGATCAAAAAGATTGGCCACTATTGGCAGACTGTTTCCATACGAGTGCTACCGCGCACTATGAGACCATCGGTCTCATCGAGGGGCAATCTGCGATTGTTGAACTATGCTGTACTGCGTTGAAGCCTATGTCTAGAACGCATCACCTAATAGGCAATGTTGATGTGCAGGTCAGTAATGATACTGCTACAAGTACGTGTTATCTGCAGGCACAGCATGTTCGTCCGATGGAAGCCGGAGACGAAATGAATATTATGGCTGGAAAATATGAGGATGAGCTGATCAGGACAGAACAGGGCTGGCGTATATTACGCAGAAAGTTACATGTCTGGTGGACACTTGGAAACCCGAATATTCATGAGCTGTAGGAAGGCTGTATTTTTTATATGTAACTGCCCGCGTTAAATATAGGCTGCCTGGCTAGGTTTACCCGGAGCAGTTACTTCGGTGGCGCTATGGCTGCAAACATTCTACCCAGGTGGCTCTGGGGTTTGACAACAGTTTCGGTGTAGGCGTTTTAATCGTCTAATCCTCTGCGAGACATCTAGCCACTTCAACTGCATCCTCAACGACACCGAAGTCGGCGGTGTGAAAAATGGGTGCACTCTTATCGGTGTTGATTGCAATGATGACTCCACTGTTGTTCATGCCGACCAAATGCTGAGGTGCGCCTGAGATGCCAAATGCGACGTAAACTCTCGGGGCGATAGTCAGTCCCGATTGACCCACTTGTTTTGATCGGGGCAGAGCACCGACATCAACGACAGGGCGTGACGCCGCTATCGCAGCGCCACATTTTTCCGCAGCAAGCGAGATTAATTCGATTTGCTCACGTTTTCCTACGCCGCGTCCGATACTGAAAACAACATCGGCGGACGAGAGGCTATTATCGACAGACTCAGGTTCCAGCCACTGTATCAAACGAATGCGAGATTCTCTGGGAAGCTCCTCGTCGTCCAGCAACTCGATCTTGGCGTCTGTGTTCTGTCGCCCACTTATAGGCCAATTTCCTATCTTTATTAGCATAACGCAGGACCTGTTAGTTGGGATATTCAGCTGGGCGATAACTTTACCTGCGTAAGCTGGGCGTTCTGCGACGAGCAAACCTTCAGGGTTCCAGTCAAGGCTCGTGACGTCACTGACGAGTGCACACTGCTCTTCGGCGGCAAAACAAGCCGCAGCTGCCAACCATTCCCAGCTTGCCGGCAAGAATAAGTAGTCGGCATTTACCTTTTCGGCAAGGGCTCGGATTACATGTCGACGCGTCATGTCTTCCGTCAAACGCTGCGCTGGTACCCGTATGCCCAAAACCCGGTCTACACCATCAATTGACTCAATATCACTAATGCCTTCATCGGCGATCAGTAGCCCAAGCACAACTTCGCCGCCAATTTTTTGGGCGGCGCTAACGACTTCTCGTGCTGACGGGTCGACCTGGCCGTTAGCACATTCCACTATAACGATAGAAAGAGCCATGTCATATTTCCTGTATTAGCGCCTTAATTTTCTTTGCAACCTCAGCCGGGCCTCCAGTGAGGATCTTAAGCTTATTATGCGACACATCGTGAGTTCTCATGCCAAGCAATTGAATGTCTGAAAGGCCGCTAGAAGGTGCAATTTGTAAAGGTATGGTCGCTTTCTTAGAGACGAGTACATCTTTGAAAGATGGTGTACGTGGCGTGTTGATCCCTGCCTGAACGGTAATCACTGCTGGAAGGTCTATTTCAATAACGTCTAGCGACCCTGCTCCGACGTCCCGATGGACCGTCGCCTTGCAAGAAGTTTCGTCGACCTCAATAGATATGGCGGCTGTGGCGTAGGGCCACCCAAGACACGTTGCTAGCGCAGGGCCCGTTAGTTGTTGAGCTGAGTCACTTGACTGTACCCCACATAAAACCAGGCTTGGCGCCTCGTCTTCTATCGCTTGTGACAAGGCGCGCGCGACCGTGATTGGATCGAAGCCACCAATATTTTCGTCAGAAAGATGAAGCGCGCGACTCATGCCGAGTGCGAGACACTTGCGAAGCGTATTTGCAGCGTTCTTGCCACCCAACGTGATTGCAATGGTTTCATCTTCGGTTGATGCATCAATCATTCTTACCGACTGTTCGGCAGCTTGTTCGTCCGCTTCGCCGATACCCATCTGTTTGAACTCAGGCGAAACGTCAGACCCGTCTGGCTTGATGACTGCGATGCCTGGCAGAAGTGCTATCTCTTTTATGCATACCATAATTTTCATGTATTTTCGTACCACTCCTCTTGCGCGTTAGTCGGCGGGGGCAGGCGGTTTTCGGTATATCGGACCACGTGCCAATACTGGCTGAAGCAAGTCGCCTTCGAGATAGTATTCGGACTCGCCTTCAGCCGGTGGGTCCTCTGGGATGGATTGCCCTTCATATCCCAGTGCCTGCCGAACGCGCGGATGCATAAAATAGGCACCCGAGATAAAAAAGGCAAATTCCGTGAATACCTCTGGTTGCTCGGCCTCTAGTTTGGCGATTGCATCCTCAGGCTTAGCCGTGCCATCAGTGGCTGCGAGGATCGATCGCGCCATTCTGGGCGCGGCGGCAACGGCTAGATCGAGCCAATGCCCTTGTATGTCGATCTCGCTGGGAGCAGGTAAATCGAGTCCTGCGGGCATGAGCACGTCTGCCAGTTCCGCGACCCGCTCTCTAATAGATTCATGAAGTAGACCGGTATCATTTATGATTGTCATTATGAAACCTCTTGATTTCGGGCTGTGTCAGCAATATAGGTCGCTGTACGTTTTGCGATAGCGGCAATTGTCGACGTGGGATTGACGCCGAACCCGGTTACAAAGACGCTGCCATCAACAACATAAAGATTCGGCACGTCGTGAGACCTACCCCACGGGTCAACCACCGAAGAGGATGGATCTATTCCCATTCTGGCTGTGCCCAGCAGATGCCCGGCTGGTATGTTTTTGAGGAAGGAGAAACTGCGCTTTGCACCCGCAGCATCCAGCGACTCTTTCATCCGTTCGCAGTGCCATTCTATGATTTTTCGCGTATTGTCAGCCGTTTTATACACGATACGAGGGGCTGGAAGCCCGTCGCTATCCGTCAGCGATTCATCAAGGGTGACCCTGTTATGTTCTTCTGGCAGATCTTCTGCGACCAAACCCCACATTATAGTGTGTCGTGCACTCTCTCGCATAGCCGCAGGAAATGTGGGCCCCCAAAACGGTTCGGTTTGGAGGTCTTCGGCGAGGAACCGCCGTACTGCGTTAAAATGAGGCCCAACGCCGTCATAAAGTGTCCAGTAGCCACCGCGAACAAAGCCACGGCTGGCGTCGGATCCGTAAAACTGCATCGAGCCTATTTTCTGACCGCTCGGCCCGGTCTCTTCGAATTCATCATCGAAGATACCCGCAACCGCCGCGGATGGATGAAGCATTAGTCGCCGACCAACAAGACCCGAGCTGTTTGCCAATCCGTTCGGAAAGTGCGCGGACTTTGACATCAATAGAATCCTCGCCGTGCCAATAGCATTAGCAGCGAGAATAACGATCGAAGCTGCTTGGAATTTTTCCTTGCCATCCCGATCGATGTAAACCGCGCCGCTCGCTCGCTGATTATTGTCCAACGTAATTTCTTTTACACGGGCTCCCGTGATCAGTTGTGCGCCCGCCCGAACAGCAGCTGGCCAATGCGTTACGTCAGTGGATCCCTTTGCGCCGGCCGGACACCCGGAAACGCAAGTTCCGTAGCGTTGGCATGGCGACTGATCTCCATGTTCCTTGGACGCAATTGCATTTACACCTGGCCACCAATGCCAGCCCAAACTATTCATGCCTTCTGCCGCTTTTCGCCCAGTGGCTCCGATAGGCAGTGGCGGCAATGGTGGCGCCGCTCCCGGCGGATAAGCCGGGTTACCCCCTATACCAGAGGCGCCAAATTCGACATCGGTGGCCTCAAAAAAGGGTAACAAATCATCGTAGTTTATTGGCCAGTCGTCACCAACTCCGTCCATAGTGAGCGTGTAAAAGTCGGCTGGAGCTGGCCTTACCCAGACACCAGCGAACATGACTGTACTGCCGCCAACACCGTTGAATAATTCGATACCAGGACCGTCCGAGTCATCAAGATTTATCGGGTAATCTGCCGGAGCTGCACGCGCATTCGGATTTGCACTCCACGTCTCAGCAGCAAGCAAACTATACTCGGGTTTCGTTCCAGGATAGTCGCCTTGGCTTTGCCAATCGCCCTGCTCTAATGCAACAACCGAAAAACCTTGCTCGCTAAGATGTTTAGCAGCCACACCCCCAGATGCGCCTGCACCGATGATTAGAATATCGGGTTTCTCCAAATCTTTTTTCAAAATACTTCTCCTCGCTGGCGCATCTACAATGCGTTGAAATACCCAATTCTAGCAGTTGGCAGCCGAACTGCTTGAGTCCCCTCACTCGTTCAAAAAACACTGCCGCTGATCTTGCTGAATACGATATCATAAAATACAATGTACAATAAGTGTTATTTAAGTACACTAAATGCTGGCCATCGTTGCACGCATGGTTTAATGTCACCGTGAATGACTGTAATGTAAGGAGCTTGCGATGATCGTTGCTATTGGGCTATTTAACCGTCAGAGGGATATTGTGAACATTATTGTTAAGAAACAGATCATCACTAATCGGTCTGTTCGATCTGCCGCCAAGAGTCGACAGCTCGAGAACGGGCCAGCGCTGGCCATCGAAGCCGAGTCTGGCGCGCAAAATCTCTACACGGTCATGCCGGGTAGAGCGGAGTCCAGTCTTTGCAGTCGTGGAGGTTCATATGTGGATTTGTAGTCCGTGCGGTCATATTTACGATCCCGAAGCCGGTGATCCGGATGGCGGTGTGCCCCCCGGAACGGCATTCGAGGACATACCGGATGATTGGACCTGCCCCGTATGTGGGGCAAGAAAATGTGATTATGAAAAAGTGGAGGGCTAGTGATACTCCACTTTTTTGCTAACTGATGGGGACCGCCGTGATACAAAAAATCCTTTTCCACGTAGGTGGATCGGGTCTTTCATAACCGGCCAAAACCCAAAGCCATCTAGGAGAAATCAATGAGCACAAACAATAATATAAGTGACGCAAGCGCAGTCTTAGACCGACCAGAGTTTCCAGATTTCGACCCCCTCGCTACAGATGATGCCTGCGATCCTTGGCCAATTCTTAAGCGCGCGCGCGAAGAACAACCCGTCTTTTGGATGCCTAAGCTAGAGATGTACTGCGTGACAAAGTACGCTGATATTAAGACGATTCATGCTGATCAGAAAACCTATTCAAATAGTGGCGCGAATCACATGCGGGTGCCTCTTCCTGAGGGCATGGAGATACCGCCCGGTTGCCCTTTCCCTGGTATAGGTGACAGTATGGCTAATCAGGATGGAGAAAGTCATTTACGTTTGCGAAGACTGATGCAAGCGGCATTTAGTCGACCCCGCGTGGCCCAATTCGCACCGCAAATTGAAGAAATTGCGCACAAACTGATCGATGAGATTGTGGACCGCGGATCAGCGGATCTAGTTACTGAGTTTTCTAATAAAATGGCGATGCAAACCATTTCTGTTGCACTTGGCTTCGAGCGTGAGAAGGCAGACAGCTTTCGTGTTTGGACGGACTACTTTCTAAACCTGATGAGCTCTCCTGAGATGAGTGAAGAAGACGCACGGCGCCAGTGGGGCGGCCTGATTGATTGGTATAAAGATATCGAGCAACTAGTCCAGCAGCGCCGCGACAAACCAGAGGATGATTTGATTTCTGACTTGATTCGAGTGACACCGGATGATGGGACGAAACCAATAACGGATTCAGAGATAATCGCAAATGTAATGGCATTTATTGTGGCTGGGACTGATACGACTGCAATTCTGATTACACAGATAGTTCGCAGCTTGCATACTGAGGGATTGTGGGAGGTTGTTCGTGATGATAGGGAACGTATTGATCAAGTGATTGAAGAGACGGTTCGCCATGTTGGAGTAGTGCGCGGTCTAAACCGCGTAACCCTGAAGGATACGGAACTGTCAGGGGTGAAGATTCCCGCTGGTTCAGTCATTTATTGGATGGGTGCGTCTGGAAACCGGGACGCGGAAAAGTTCACGGATCCAGAGAAATTCGTTCTTGGGAGGAAGAACTTTCATGAGCATGCTGGCTTCAGCGGAGGCAGACACTTCTGTATTGGCGCGCCGCTAGCGCGACTCGAAACCAAAATCGCATTTAACGCGCTGTTTGATCGGCTACCTGGTCTTCGCGTCCCCGAACAGACTGTTAGGTTCTCCCCGAGCTTTATCACGCCAACACCTAAGGGATTACAAGTCGAGTGGGAGGTGAATGATCGATGAAGGCAGTCATTTTACCTGCATTCGGCAGCACGCTCGAACTGGCGACGGTTGTTGACCCGACAATTCAAGGGCCACACGATGTCATTGTGAAGATTGCAGGTGCGGGTGTTTGTGGATCAGACATCCATTTCATCGACGGTATGTTTAAAGATGTACTGGGAGAGCCTCCGTTTCCTTATATTTTGGGGCACGAGAATGCCGGATATGTCGCGGCAGTAGGTTCGGCTGTGACCACAGTCAAAGAGGGCGATCCGGTGCTCGTTCACCCGCACATCACTTGCGGTACATGCCGTGCGTGCCGCCGCGGAGACGAAGCGTTTTGCGAGAAATTGATGTTTCCAGGAATAGACGGGCAGAATCTTGGTGGTTTCGCAGAATATTTTCTAACAAACGAGCGGGCTCTTATCAAGCTTCCAGCTGGCACGGATCCATCCCCAATGGCCTCGCTCAGTGACGCTGGCCTGACCGCCTACCACGCGGTCCGACGCGCTGTGCCAAATCTTGTACCTGATGGAACGGCCGTCGTTATAGGTCTTGGCGGCGTCGGTTACTTCGCACTTCAATTGCTGCGATTGTTCACGCCAGCGCGCATCATTGGGGTCGACGTGTCGCCCAAAAAAGTTGAGGAGGCCGCTAAACTGGGAGCAGATCTCGCATTATTGTCAGATTCGCAGTTAGTTGAGAACATAATGGGGCATACTTCCGGGATCGGTGTAGATCTCGTATTGGACTGCGTTGGCGTTGCTCCTGTGCCGCAACAATCGCTCAGCATGTTAAGGCGAGGCGGTGTTTACTCAGCTCTCGGGGCTGACAACGATGGCGATGTTTGTTGCGGAACGATGGCTCTAACTGGCGGTGAGATGACGATCAAAGGGAACCTGGTTGGCAATTTAAGTGAACTGGAGGAGCTGGTTCAATTAGTGCTTCGAAGCCGGCTGCATCTGGCCCAGACCTATTTTCAGCTGGGTGATGCCGCTGAGGCGATAAAACAACTGCGCAAAGGTACGATCCAGGGGCGAGCGGTGTTAGTCCCCTGATTTTCTGCAGGGAGGATGTCCAGTTTAATCTGAACACCCCACGTGGCAGGGTCGGCAGTTTTGCGCCTCTGCTGGAAAAGAAGCACCAATATCCTCCACCGCCGTGGATCCTTGTGAATAGGTGTAATACCTCCACTTCGACATTGAACAGAGCAATCGCTACCTCGCTGTTTCTCCGTTATCGATAACTATGTCAGCACCGGTTATATGCCGTGAATCATCAGACGCGAGAAACAGGATCAGGTTTGCAGCATCTTCTGGAGACCCTTGCCCCATATTCTGTACCTGGCTGAGGCTTGTTGCTGTCTCAGGTAACGCCGAGAGCGCTTGCTGGGTCATGGGTGTATCGTGAGCGCCGGGAAGAATTACATTACAGCGAATATTGTAGTCACGTTATTGGCAATAGACCGCCACAGAGCGTGTCATCGCGAGGATGACACCCTTGGCCGCAGCATAAGAAATAATGGGCCCAATACCCTTTATTGCAGCGACGGATGAGACATTGATAATCGAACCTCCCCCCGATTGTCGCATGGCGCCAACGGCGTGCTTACAACCGAGAAAAGTCCCTTCCGACATCACTGCGTTAAGAAATTGAAAATCCTCTAGAGAAGTCTCTTCAAGGTCATTAAAACGGACCAAACCGGCATTATTAACCAGCATGTCCAATTTGCCGAATAGTTGTAGCGTTTCAGCAATCACGTTCTCCCATGCTTTCTCGTCGCGCACATCGTGAAGGATAAAATGTGCATTGCCAATTTCTTCCGCTACATGTTTCCCCTCAACGTCATTTATATCGGTGATTATCACTCTTGCGCCTTCGCGGGCCATTATTTGCGCATCAGCCGCACCTAGGCCAGAAGCGCCCCCGGTTACGATTGCCACTTTCCCCTCTAGTCGTCCCGTTATGTTCTGGGAACCATGGTTTGGTTAAAAAGACCCAGAAAACACCAGACAGAGATTTGAACCTCGCTCAGAAACGGAAGAAGGAGTATGAGAAAAATGGCTAAAAGAAACCCTCGAGCAGGTTCAAGTTTTGACGACTTTCTGAAGGAAGTTGGTATCTATGACGATGTCCAAAATGCCGCGATCAAAAAAGTGCTGTCAGCAAAACTTGAGGCTGGGATGTTTGACCAGAATATTTCTAAAATCGATATGGATAAACGCTTGAAAACCAGCCGTTCTCAGCTTGATAGATTGCTTGATCCAGACAATGAAACCATTACCCTTCAAACTGCGAGTAGAGCAGAGGCTGTACTTGGGATAAACCTGAGCCCCATTTAAAGGTCTGGCCAGGATTCGGCCACAGCAATTCCATTCGAACGTTTTTGAAAAGGTGGAGAGAAATCACAATAAAAACAGTCGTTTAGGTGGCATGAACGCAAGATCTCGTCCCGTTATGTTCTGGGAGCTAATATTCGGTTTATGCCTGATCGGCAGCTTCAGCGCGAAAAGACTTGAGGCCAGATGCAAGGATCATCGAACTGAGCAAACCCGAAACGATAGCAACGGTTGCTATTGATAAGCCCACGGCGCCATCGTTGCCAAAAACATAATCAGTAATCAGTGCGGTGATGGTCGGACCCATGCCGAGTGCAATAAGGTTCAGAACAAACAGATAGATTGACGAGACCAATGCCCTTAATCGGTTCGGCGTTACTTGCTGCAAAGCCGCAGCAGCTGCACCAAAACCAAAGCTAGAGAAAAAAAGCAATGGACCATATAGAGCGAGAATCCAGGTGACTGAGGACACGAACAGCGTCAACAGTGCAAAGGGTATACAGCCCAGTCCCGCGATGACACCGACGCGCATTGCGCCGTCTGTGTAGCCTTTCAGCACCAGTCGGTCCGCCAGCCAGCCGCCGACCAAAATTCCGCTGGTGCCGAAAACAAGCACCAGAGTACCTACCGCTGGACCCGTTTGGCCAACGCCCATGTCAAAGCTTCGGGTCAAGAATGCCGGTGTCCAGGCAATCACTGAGTTGAACACAACCGCTAGAAACGAGAACCCTAATATATGTGTCCCGTAGATAGGCCAGCGAGCTCTCATGTACTGATAGACCTTGCGCAGAGGTATGGCTTCGCGAGCGTCGCCGCTCATGGCAGTATTTGCCCTCATGCGGCGCACGGGTTCTTTGACAGTGAACATCAGCAGAGCGACAAAGAGTCCCGGCAGACCGACCATGAAAAACGCGACCTGCCACGACCTCACCACTCCAATAACAGGAAGGGTGACTTCTGGTGTGCTCATGGTGGTTTGAAGCACCAGGCCCCCTATGATAAAGACCAATCCTGCACCAATGTAGGCGCCAGTCGTATACACACTCAGGGCACGGCCAAGTTTGTAAGGTGGGAAAAGGTCTGCAACCATCGAAAATGCGGGCGGGGACAGAGCAGCCTCTCCAACGCCTACACCCACACGAGCAGCAAACAGTTGCCAGTATCCCGTCGCTACACCGCAGGCGGCAGTCATCACGCTCCATGCCGTGATTCCTGAAGCGATGACCATTCTTCGACTAAAGCGATCAGCAATGCGAGCGATAGGAACGCCCATTATGGAAAAGAAAATGGCGAAGGCGAGCCCGTGGAGCAAACTCACTTTAGTATCACTTAGCCCCAAATCTATTTTTATGGGTTCTATCAGCAGGCTCAAAATGAATCGGTCTGCTATCGCGACGGTGTATGCAATAAACAATACACCGACTGTATACCAGGCAACTGCAGGAGATGGCCAGTCTGAATCCGGCGCGACCGGCGGTGATAAAGTTGTCTTTGCCATTAGTGTCCTTGAAAAATATTTGGGTAACAGGCTGGTGGTGATCGTGAAAGCTGGTGTACTATATCTACAAGCCATTGCCGTATGCAAGAAGAAGTATATTCGACCTGTGCTGAGCGCTTTTAAATTGAAGTTGGAGGAGAAAAACTGAATGCCAAGCCCAGAACAGATTGTTCCAGAGGAATTTTCTCCCATGGACCCAGGTTTAACAAATGGTCGATGGATTGATGTGGTTAACGAACTGCGTGAAGGTTGTCCTGTGTTTCATAGTTCTGCTCACGAAGATGATGGCTTCTGCGTCTTGACCAAATCCGAAGACCTGCTCTATGCTCATTTGGTGGGGCTTGGTGATGACGCGAGGGCTGCAGTATCAAATGCCCTGAATAAAGGACGGCTCTTTCCGGGGATGTCGTGAAAATGAATCACGGACAAACGGTCGAATATATTTTTGGAGGTTGTACATGAGTACTGATATTTTTGAGATTCAACGTTTAGCAAATAATTATTGTTGGTTTGCGGACACACATGATGTTGATGGAATACTTTCCTTGTTCACAGCGGACGGAGTAATGGATGCTGAGGCCTTGGGCATGGAGACCATTCGCGGCGATGAATCGCTCCGAAAGTTTTATGACACCATCATTCCCTTACACGAATACTCTCAACATCTGTCTGGCACTCATCGTATAGATCTTGATGGTGACAAGGCCAGTGGAACATCCTATTACCTCATGCATGGTGCGGTGAAAGGTGCAGGGCCGATCTCTGCTGCCGGATATTTCGAAGACCAGTATGAGCGTACTGCCGATGGCTGGAAGTTTTCTTCTCGTCGCGGTGTACCGCTTGTCCCACCCAACTTAAGCGCGATGATTGAAGCGGTGGGAAGGACGGAATGATGAATACGATAATTTCGCGAATTCGAAACCCTATTTAAGTACGTATGGGCATAGTTAAATTGAGGCCGCTCGCAGGATTGCGGTTGATACTTCACGATTGACAGAAAAATCGTACCTGGGTTGTCTGGAAGAAGGTATTCACCCTGGTGAGTACTCTGAGACAGTTGCCGTGGTCGCAAGCATTACGATAATCGATACTTTTTACCGCGGAATGGGTTACGCGCCTGCTGAATTGCCCGAACCGGACACCAGCCCTCCCTAGCGAGACGAACCATCCGGTGCTGTGCACGATCCGAAAGTTTGCTGGCTACCCACGGTCTCCCCCGAATCAGCCTCAGGCAAATTAGCCGCCTGGTATGTCAAGGGATACAAAATGGGCAACCTGTTTCGGGCAATGACACTCTCACCGCAAGATACGATCACGTTTTATAGCGCCCAAGGACCCATGTGCGCGGATGGCAATGACTTGTTCGACTTCGTGAACTCACCGCTTGCGCTAGAAAAAATACATGTTGAGGTGATTGCAGCCCGAATATCTTCATTCAATGGCTGCCGATACTGCACCATCGGTCATTCTGGTGTACTTCGTGTCAGCGCACGATCCAATCCACAAGTTATCGACGTGGATGCTGTGTGAGATGGAACGGCAACGGGTAACCCTTCTATCGATTTGTTAGTCGCCTTATCCGAGGCGATTCTGACAGGTATAAACCTCGCTAACCTTAGAGAGCGAGGACGCCAGCTACTCGGCGCCGATGGTTATCGTGATGCGGTTGCAGTAGCTTCGCATTTTGACGCTGTCAATCGCATCGCTGACGCAACGGGAATCGTAGTCGATAACGACAAGATCGCATAGCTGCCCGACCGCGTATCGTAAGATACGCTAACATTTTCTATAGCTTTACCGTTTGCCATCAAGTCACGCTAAACCGTGATCCAGGACGGCCGTGCAAGACGGCCAAGGCCTATCGCAACGCCGTCCTGCTTATTAAACGTGAAACGTATGCATATAAATTTGAAACCTATGTATACTTTATGTTGACATAAAGTATACAGTGTGGTTTGCTCGATAAACTTTTAACATTATTAATCAAATTTTGAAGGAGAGAGTGCAATGAATTTTCTGGCCACGTATCGACGACTAGTAGTAATCCTGATGTTAAGCGCTTTCTCGGCAGGCGCAATGATAAGCACGACTGCCACCGCGGCAGAGGCAGAGCGGTTATCGCAGAGCTCAGGGCTCGAGGAAATCATTGTTACTGCCCGAAAAAAAGAAGAGTCGCTGCAAAAAGTTCCCGTGGCCGTCAACGTGCTGTCCGAACAGGAAATCGAGCGATGGGAATTGAACGGGCTTGAGTCGCTGGCCTCCAATGTTCCGGAACTTTTTATCGGTCGTGCCTCCAATGGTTCGGGTTCACAGATTACGCTGCGCGGCGTTGGTTCCGGCAGGACGACCATGGGTATGGAGCAATCGACCGCAGTGGTGGTGGATGGCGTTTACTACGGACACGGAATGTTCCTTAACGAAGCCATGGTTGATTTGAGTAGTATCGAAGTTCTGAAGGGCCCCCAGGCACTGTTCTATGGAAAGAACGCGACCGCGGGAGTTATTTCCTTCAATACCGCCAATCCCACAGAAGAATTTGAAGCCCGGACGCGCGTTGGTTACGAAACGACCGCCGAGGACCTGTCTGCCGAAGGTTTTATTTCCGGTCGGATATCCCCCACATTGTTGGGCCGTCTGGCGGTGCGTGTTTCGGACATGTCCGGAGGCTATTTCGATCAGAAGGCGATTGATACACAGGTGGGATTTCTGGATCTTTCCACTTTTGAAGGTGTTTCGCGCAACCAGGTGCCTAACAAGGGCGGTTTACCTGGCACTGAATCCATTTATACCCGTGGTACTCTGATCTGGAGCCCGACTGACAAGTTCACAGCGAATTTGAAAGCCAGCGCTTCGCAACGGGATGACGAAAGCAATGCATGGAACTACGTTGTTTTTGACTGCCCGAGTGGATTCACCCAACCCAACCCCAATATTCCCTGCGAACGGGAGTTCAATGTCCATATACCCAACGCACCCGATGGTGTTGGTGGCAATCTTCCGGACATGAAGGCAGATGGCTCGTCTTACAATGAGTATGAATCGCACGCGTTTACGGCTGATCTTCGTTGGGAATTATCCGATTCGGAGATCACTTCCGTGACCAACTATAATTGGCATCGTAACAAATGGGGCCTGGGACAGAACGTCGAGTCACCCACCAGTTATATTGCTGCGACCCAGAATACATCCCTGGAAGCCTGGTCCAACGAGACTCGTTTTCAATCCTACTTTGATCAGCCGTTCAACTTCATGGTTGGATTCTATTATCAGGATACGAAGCGGGAACATGCCCAGGCCGGGGCCTTTGCTACGCTGGAGATGTCGGCCAACCCACCCGCTACACAATTTACCAGCTACATCAAGCCTTCCAATTCGAGCGCAGAGACCTTATCCGGCTTCGGGCAGGTTACCTGGCAGCTCAACCCCGAGACCGAATTGTCTGCCGGTATGCGATACATACACGAAACCAGGAATAGCTTCCTGGTACAAAGCTATGTGATGCCGGCGTTGCAGGGGATATTCCTGGAGGACGCGCCTGTTACTGCCGATCAAAAATTCACCGATTGGACCCCCGAAGTAACCATCTCCTATTACCCAACGGATGAACTCACGCTGTTTGCCGGTTACAAGTCGGCCTACAAGTCAGGCGGCTTCGCAGTAAGCTCCCTCATTGTTGCTGCCACCGTTCCCGGCGATATCACGTTTGAGCCTGAGTCGGCTGATGGCTTCGAAGCGGGATTCAAGAGTATCCTGGCGGACGGGCAGGTACGCCTCAACTTTAATGTGTACAACTTCAAATACAAGGACCTTCAGGTCGACTTTTTTGACTCACAGACGTTCCAGTTCATCACCACAAACGCAGGTAGCGCCACGGTCAAAGGAGCGGAACTTGAACTCGAGTACGCGCCCAGTGGCGCGCCTGGCTTGCTCTTGAATGGCTACTTGAACTACAACAACGCGCGTTACGGTGACTACATTGCTCCCTGTTATTCCGGGCAGTCAATCAGCGCGGGCTGCAATACGACCTTCGGATTAGGACTGGGTCAGGATCTGGGTGGTGCGCCGCTGGCGATGGCTCCAGACTTGGTCGCATCAGCTGGTGCCGTATACCAGGCCGGGTTCGGGGCAGGGCTCATGTGGGAGTTGGGTGGTAATTTGAGATTCAGCGACAATTACATTTCCTCGAGTTTCGGAGCGCCACTTTCCGAGCAGGATTCATACATTAATCTTGATCTGAGCCTGCGGATTTATGGTCAGGACGACCGCTGGGAAGGGGCTATCATTGTACGGAATGTGACCAACAGTTTCCACATCAGTGGCGAGACTGATCTGCCCAATAGCGGTAGTGGCACCGGAACCGACGCTGCGATCCCTGCCGATCCGGTTGGATTGGTGGATTTACCGCGCACCATACTGTTTCAGGTTACCCGCAACTTCTGAACAGTAGAGAACCATTGTCAAGTCTGACCCCACAGGTCAGGCTTGGCGAAGTCGTCGAGCTATTTAACCTCTGAATCGTAAAGACGCTGATAGCGTTTTCATTTAACTGAGTTGCAAATGTTCTTCTCATTGAGTGTGATGATGCACCATCAATCAATTAAAGCATGTCATCTCCAAATAATCTTCAATATTTTCTTT
>TARA_B110000211_G_scaffold104944_1_pt1 | contig 38515 bp, 51 predicted proteins | sample TARA_B110000211 | Tara Oceans TARA_B110000211 (sample SAMEA4397516) | marine metagenome | biome: Polar Biome; feature: [DCM] deep chlorophyll maximum layer (ENVO:01000326); material: water (ENVO:00002006), including particulate matter (ENVO:01000060) such as... | depth 30 m
TCAATCAGTCTAATGAATCATTAATTGCAAGACACAACACTAAATTATCAAGTGAGTTTGTATCGGCTTGGACTCAAGAAGATTGCAATGAATTTATAGAAGTTGGATGTTCATTACAACAAGATATGGAATGGGCTAACGAATCTGAAAATATACAATAATATGAGAAAGCATTGGATTAAATATAAAGTGCCATTCCTATTAGGCCCGCTGTTCGCTAAAATACAAAGAAATAGAGGATATAAAGTAACTAAGACAGGATGGTCAGGATTACTAATAAAATACAGATGTTCAACATATAGCTTATATTCTCTAGCATGGTAGAAAAGTGGTATTATAGTGAGATGGGATCTCGGGATAAGAAGACGGGTAAGTTAAAATATTACAAGGTATCCAGAACATCTAATGATGATTTTGGATGTGAATGTCCTGCGGCTATGTACAGACGCTTTCAGGAATGTAAACATGTTAAACGATTAAAACAAAAATTATGCATATAGAAAGACAAATATTAAAGCAAGCGTGGTTCAATATGGACCACTCTAAGACACCTGTTAAAAAACAAGTGATAGTAGAAATGGATAAATATCCTGGCAGAAAAGGTCAGGGCACCATACAGATCCTAAGTGAAGGTCCAGATGGGTATTCTTCATTTAAGACGCATCAAGAAAAGCCAATGGAATATGCCAAGAATAGAAAAGAGTATATCTCAGGTGAGTATGAGCTAGTAATAAAAGACTAGCACCTGGCCCGGTCGTCTAATGGCTAGGACGCATGGTTTTCATCCATGTAATCGGAGTTCGATTCTCCGTCGGGCTACAGCTTCTATGGTTCATAACTTTCTAAAATAATCGCGAAAATATTAGGTTATATGAGATATTATTCGTATATTTAGATATAAATAAATAAGATAAGTAAGATGAGAAAAAGTAAAGATATTACAAAATATAATGCAGATTGGCAGATAGTTAGATCTTCTATTAAAGGATCTAAATTTGGCTTAAATGAAAAGTTAATTAAGGTAAAGGATTATTTTAATGGTAATAAATCTGTGGATAGATGGGAAAGATGTGTTAATTGGTGTGAGGGTCTTATAATGGGTTATAAGGCAGCTAAGAATTTTGAGGCAATTGATATTATATTATCTGAGATAGATACATATGGTAAAAGAGATTTATATAAAAAAGAGGATATAGATATTAATAATAAGGAATTATTAGTTAATTATTCTTATTCGGAAAGATTGATTCTTTGGAAGGATATGTATAATACAAATACGAAATGGCTTAAAAAGGGTTATTATCATAATGAGTGTAATCAATTTATGAATTGTATGATAGAGGTATTCAATAATAATAATGAAGAGATTTGGAGATATGATAAATTGATAGGCTTCAGAGATGATAGTAAAAAAATAGATAATACACATAAATTTTTCTTTTAATATGAAACGTAAATTAGAGACATTAAAATTATATGGTGAGGAATGTAAAAGATTTGCAGGATCCAATCCATCAGCAGCTGAGGTAAGATCGGCTAATATTAAGGTAGTTGTTGCAGAACCTGTATGGCAGGATATGAGAGCTAGGTATGTTGGGACATGGAAGCTTCCTGAGATAATGAGGACCAATATTCTTGAGATGAGAGATTATCTAGGAGATATGGTAGATCCATTAAAGGTTCGTAGAAGTCTTAATTATCTTACAAGTTCAGCATTTAGAATTGGCATTATAAGTAGTCCAGAAATATCCGAGCTTAGGGATGAGGTTAGAGTTGCATATGCAAAATTATTAGATCAAGATTAATATGGTATGGATCCCTTTGAAAAATGGCGATGGCCAGGTATTAAAAAATATTAAATTAAAAGCACCTAAGGGTGGTATAGTATATATTGATGATAAAGAGATTAAATTGGATAAGCCAGAGGAGTATACGGTTATTGGATCCAAAAGAGAAGGTATTAATAGATATAAATTATTTTTATCAGATGGATCTTATACAATGAATCATCATGTAAGAAAAACGGTAAATAGAAGTGGTTGGGAGATAATTGGCAAATGGCATAGTCCTGAACATATAGCAGAGTTATTTGGATCTCGATTTGATCCTGATGCGAATAAGCCACGACCACAACGGGAATCGTTTTGGAAAATGCAATCAAGACCGGGTTCGCATAATCACCGGCAAAAAAAAAGGTTAATGGAATTACCTGAATATCAAAAATTCAATAAATATTTTGGAACAACAATAATATGAATATAAAATTAATTTTAATAAGTAGCGCGCTATTCTTCGTTACACAGACTTTAGTATGGCTTCAAATAAATGGCCAATTTGTATGGAAATGGTTTGAGAAGAATCCAATAACACTATCTCTATTAGGAATACCTATTAGTTATTTGTTTATAATAGCCACTAAAATGGCATATGAAGGATTTAATGGTTTACTATGGCCACAGAGATTAGTAGTATTCGCATTAGGCATGGTATCATTTGCATTTTTAACATGGTGGTTTATGGGTGAACCATTAAACACAAAAACATGGGTATCTCTTGGGTTAGCAACATGCATGGTATTAATACAGGTATTTTGGAAATAGAAAATATACAAACATATTTAAGAAAGTCTATGCCTAAATCTATAGAGGTAGCTAAAGGTATTATGCAACGCGGAGTTGGTGATATTGTAGAGGCCCATGTTAGGCAATTGATAATTGATAATTATCCAAATGCTAAATATCCATCTAGCCCTAGGAGTATCGAGGATGTTGAGATACGCTCAGGTAATAATATATTAAAATTAGATATTAAAACACATAATTTGGATGCATCATTCTCTAGACCTAATTTAATATCAATTAAAAGATTAAGCGATTATCTTAAAACACCGGAAAATGAATTAGCGTATATATTCGTATCATATAAATTTGATGATGATAGTATACGTATATATAGCATTAATATAGCTCATATTGAGCATCTAAAATGGGATTGCTTATCGATAGGTAATTTAGGAAAAGGCCAGCTACAAGTAAATAATATGCACAGCCTTGAATTCGATTATAATCAAAAACGTACAGTGTGGATAGATATCTTCAAGGATGAGGTTATCCTATACTACAATAAATTAACAGAAAAAATAGAAAAATGGAAAAAAAGTTTTTAGGTTATCCGTTGGATCCTAAGGAATTTTTTTGTATATTATAATATAATTGAGAACGTAACTAACTATTTATTATTAGTAACAATTAACAATTAAAACAAATTTTATTAACAATTAACAATTAAAGAGGAAAAATTATGGCATTAGATTTAGATGCAATCCGAAAAAAGCTATCCGGCTTACAAAACCAAACAGGTAGACAAAATCATTTATGGAAACCTGAACCAGGTAAACAAACAGTGAGAATAGTACCTTACCAGTACGACAAAGACAATCCGTTCCTAGAACTTTATTTCCATTATGGATTTAATGGTAAGAACTTCTTATCACCAGTAACTCATGGAGAGGCAGATCCTATAGTAGAATTTGCTGAGAAATTGAAAGCTACAGGTAATAGAGATGATTGGCAAATGTCAAGAAAGCTTGAACCTAAAATGAGAACCTATGTTCCTGTTCTAGTAAGAGGTCAAGAATCAGAAGGTGTAAAATTATGGGGCTTTGGTAAGACAGTTTACCAAGAACTATTAAGCTTCATAGCTGATCCAGATTATGGAGATATTACAGATGTAAATGCAGGACGCGATATTACGGTTGATTTTAAGACAGCAGAAGAAACAGGAAAACAATTTCCATCTACTTCAATTAGAATTAAACCTAATCAAACAGCAGCTACAGATAATAAGGAAGTTGCAGAGAAAATTATGAATGGTCAAAAGGATATTTTCGAAATATTCAAGAAAGGTTCATATGAAGATCTGAAACAATCACTTGCAGAATGGTTAGATCCAGATGGTGATAATAGTGCTCAACCAAAGACAGCTCCAGTATCTACAACTACTGCAGCAACTCAGAATACCAAAAAGGTAGATGATGTGGGTGCAGCATTTGACGAATTATTTAACAATTAATAGGGAGAGTTATGGCAAAGAAAAAAGCAGATGTAAGGGATGACCTAGCTAGTGTATTAGCTACAAGTCTAAATAAACAATTTAAGGGTTATAAAGTCGCATACTTTTTAGATGGTTCAGAAGAAACACCGACAGATTTAACCGAATTTATCTCTACAGGATCAGCTACGCTTGATTTGGCTATATCTAATAGAAAAAATGGTGGAATACCGGTTGGTAGAATCACAGAATTAACTGGTCTAGAAGCTTCAGGTAAATCATTACTTGCAGGTCATATTTTAGCTAATACTCAGAAGAAAGGTGGACTAGCAGTTTTCATTGATACTGAAAATGCATGTAATGAGGAATTTTTACGTTGTATTGGAGTTGATACTGGCGAAATGTTATATATTCAATTAGAAACAATTGAGGATATATTCGAGGTAATTGAAAACATTATAGCTAAGACACGAGAATCTAATAAAGATCGATTAGTAACAATTGTCGTAGATTCAGTAGCAGCGGCTACTACAAGAGTCGAACAAGAAGCTGACTATTCTAAGGATGGATGGGCTACAAGTAAGGCAATTGTATTATCAAAAGCAATGCGTAAGATTACACAATTACTTGGTAGAAATAAGGTTACACTTATATTTACTAATCAACTAAGAGTTAAGCTGGGTGTTATGTTTGGTGATCCATATACAACATCAGGTGGTAAAGCTATTGGATTCCATGCTTCATGTAGATTACGTTTACAAGCGGCTGGACAGATTAAACAAAAAGGTGCAGTAGTAGCTTTGGATAAGGTAATTGGTATAAAGACAAAGGCTAAGATTATTAAAAATCGTATGGGACCACCTTTAAGAGTAGCTGAATTTGATATTTTCTTTGATAAGGGGATAGATGATTATGGTGGATGGTTAACATTAATGAAGAACCATAAATTGGTTACTCAATCTGGAGCATGGTATGGATATACCGATGAATCAGGTAAAGCACATAAATTTTTATCTAAGGATTGGGAATCAATAGTTACTAGTGATGAAGCCTTAAAAGATGAAATCTACAGTAAAATGTGCAGTGCTGCAATAATGGAATACAAATCTGATGAATTAGGTATCGATGATATCGAACTATCAGATGAACCAGTACCTGAAGGATAGCATATGAATAACAACAAGTATTTTTCTATATTAGAAACATTACAGGAAAACACCTCAAAACCAACAGGACTCAATGATAGAGTCTTGTTGGTAGATGGGTTGAATACATTCATAAGAGCTTGGGCAGTATCACCAGTAACAAATGATGATGGAATTCATGTAGGAGGAATTTCAGGTTCATTATTATCTATTGGATATGCTATTAAAAATATAAAACCTACAAGGGTTATATTATGCTTTGATGGTAAAGGTGGAAGCCAAAGACGTAGAAAATTATATCCAGGTTATAAAGGTAATAGAAAACCTACATCAAATTTGAATAGAGCATTTGTAGGCAGTGATGATAAGGCAGCCCAAAGAAAGAATATGGGAATGCAATTAGCACGTTTAGTAAATTATATGGATAACCTACCAGTATCAATACTATCATTAGATAATATTGAAGCTGATGATACAATAGCGTATATTAGTAAACAGGTATTAAAGGATTCACAATGTTTTATAATGTCATCAGATAAGGATTTCCTACAATTGGTGGATGATAGAATAACCGTATGGAGTCCAACTAAAAAGAAATTATATTTTAAGGGCGATGTTCTATCCGATACAGGTATTCCAGCTCATAATTTCTTATTATACAGAACCTTAACAGGTGATAAATCGGATAATATTCCTGGTATTAAAGGAGCAGGTCTTAAAACACTGCAAAAACGAATGCCAATTTTATTTGAAGATAGGGTAGTAACAGCAGAGGAGGTATTAAAGGCCGCTGAGGATTCCGATATTAAAATATTACAAAAGATTTGTAGTAGCAAGGATCAAATTGAATTAAATCACAAGCTAATGCAATTATATGAAGTAGATATCTCAGGAACAGCTAAAGAGAAGATACGTAATATAGTTGATGAGCATGTTAATCCATTAAATGTACATAAATTTAAGCTTATGTTGATGGAAGATAGACTTACTACAATTATTAGAAATCTTGATTTTTGGTTACGTGAAACATTCACATCATTAGATGCATTTGCAAAACAAAGTGCCAAATAATTTGGTTTATCCAATAAATTTTACTATATTAACTATATGACAGATACATTTAGCAAATTCGGGTACTCTTTCCAAATAAAGCTCCTAGCAGCCTTATTCAAAGATAAATTATTTCTACAACAAATTGGCGATATCCTAGATCCATCATTTATGGAATCAGAGGCAAATCAATGGATTGTAAAGATAGTATTAGATTATTTTGTAGAATTTAATGCATTACCTACATTAGAGGTTATGAAGGTCAAGCTTATTGATGTAGAAGATGAGTTATTAAAGGCTACTATAATTGATAATCTAAAACAGATATTGAAGCATACTGATGCTCCTGATATAGAATTTATTGAAAAGGAAGCATTAGATTTTTGTAAGAATCAAACCTTAAAGACAGCAATTATGGATTCTGTTAATTTGTTACAAGCAGGAGAATATGATTCAATAAAGGAAAAAATTGATACTGCTATGAAAGCAGGAGCTGAGAGAGATATCGGTCATGAATATAATATTGATGTAGATTCAAGATTTTTAGAAAGCACAAGAAAATGTGTACCTTCAGGCTGGTCCGTAATAGATGATTTAATGGATGGTGGATTAGGTCCTGGTGAATTGGGTGTATTTGTAGCTCCTGCAGGAATTGGTAAATCATGGGGATTAGTTAATGTAGCTGCTAATGCCGTTAAATCTGGATTATGTGCAGTGCATTATACATTAGAACTAAATGATGCTTATGTTGGACTAAGATTCGATTCGGTATTCTCTGGTATTGCAGCACAAAATTTGAAGTATCATATTGATGATGTTAAAGATGTAGTAGAGAAGTTGGAAGGTAGATTGGTAGTTAAATACTATCCAACTAAATCAGCAACAGTAAATACGATTAAAGCTCATTTAGATAGGGTTCATATGATGGGTTACAAACCAGATTTAATAGTAGTGGATTATGCCGATCTATTAAGAGGAGCAGGAAAATCACAAGATCTAAGACACGAACTAGGAAATATTTACGAAGATCTAAGGGGAATGGCGGGAGAATACCAGATCCCAGTATGGACAGCATCTCAAGCTAATAGATCCTCATTAGAGGATGATGTTATTGGAGCAGAGAAGATTGCTGAATCATACAGTAAAATAATGACAGCTGATTTTGTATTATCATTATCAAGAAAGATAGAAGATAAGATAGCAGGTACAGGAAGATGGCATGTCATCAAAAATCGTTTTGGACCGGATGGGATAACCTTTCCAAGTAAGATGAATACATCAAATGGTCAAATTGATATATATGACGAAGGATCACTACAAGGAAAAAGCGCCCAAAAACAAATGGACGGTGGTGAGGAAGCAGGAAGAAAATATTTACAAAATAAGTTTAAGGAACTAGAAGGTAATGTATAATTTTTATCTAATTATTAATACAGCTTTGGCGAATCATTTTGATTTGCCTTTTTACTCTACTAAACACTAATAAAGGAGCACAAATGGAAATTTCAACACAAATTCTATCGGACATAACTGTCTATATGAAATACGCAAAATACTTACCCGAATTAAATAGAAGGGAAACCTGGGAAGAATTGGTTACACGTAATAAGGCAATGCATATTAAACAATATCCTCAATTAGAAGAGGAAATAAATGAAAAATATAAAATGGTGTATGCTAAAAAGGTATTGCCATCTATGCGAAGTATGCAATTCGCAGGTAAGCCAATTTCAATATCTCCTAACAGGATATATAATTGTGCATATCTTCCAATAGATCATTTAGACTCATTTAGTGAAACAATGTTTTTGTTATTAGGAGGAACCGGAGTAGGATTTTCAGTACAAAAGCACCACATAGCCAAATTGCCTGTAATACAAAAACCATATCCAAAAAGGAAAAGACGATTCCTAATTGGAGATTCTATAGAAGGATGGGCTGACGCTATAAAGGTTTTAATGAAGTCCTATATGTGTGGTGGCGGTAGTAGAATTGAATTTGACTATTCAGATGTAAGACCAAAAGGTGCTAAATTAGTAACATCTGGCGGTAAAGCACCAGGACCTCAGCCTCTTAAAGAATGTATTTTGAAGGTTGGTGGTATATTAGAATCAAAAGATAATGGAACCCGTCTATCAACCCTAGAAGCTCATGATATAGTATGCTATATTGCTGATGCTGTATTAGCTGGTGGTATAAGAAGAGCAGCACTTATTAGTTTATTTAGTGCAGATGATAACGAAATGATTTCATGTAAAGCAGGACCTTGGTGGGAATTAAATCCTCAAAGAGGTAGAGCAAATAATTCGGCTTGTTTAATGAGACATAAAATTACTAAAAAATTCTTTTCTGAAATATGGGATAGAGTTAGATTAAGCGGAGCAGGTGAGCCTGGGATATATTTTAATAACGATAAAGATTGGGGAACCAATCCATGTTGCGAAATTGCACTTAGACCTTATCAATTCTGCAATCTTTGTGAGGTTAATGCCAGTGATATAGAATCCCAAGAGGATTTAGAAGAAAGAGTAAAGGCAGCAGCATTTATAGGAACACTACAGGCAGGATATACAGATTTCCATTATTTACGAGATATATGGAGAGAGACTACTGAAAAGGATGCCTTAATAGGTGTTTCAATGACGGGTATAGGATCTGGTACAGTATTAGGATACGATCTTCCTGCAGCGGCTGATAAGGTGAAAAGAGAAAATTCAAGAGTATCAAAGTTAATTGGAATAAATAAGGCAGCTAGGACTACAACAGTAAAACCTGCAGGAACAACATCATTAGCATTAGGAACTTCTTCAGGTATACATGCATGGCATAATGATTATTATATTAGAAGAATTAGGGTTGGTAAAAATGAATCAATATACACCTACCTAAAGGATAATCATCCAGAACTAGTTGAGGATGAATATTTCAGGCCACATGATACGGCTGTAATTCAGGTTCCACAAAAAGCCCCTACTGGAGCTATTATGAGAACTGAATCACCATTTCAGCTATTAGAACGTGTTAAAAAGGTAGCCATGGAATGGGTAACAAGTGGTCATAGAGCTGGATCAAACACTCACAATGTGTCAGCAACAATAAGTCTTAAGGATGATGATTGGAATTTAGCAGGAGAATGGATGTGGGAAAATAGAAATCATTATAATGGCCTTTCCGTTTTACCCCATGATGGTGGATCATATACACAAGCACCTTTTGAAGATATTACAAAGGAACGGTATGATGAATTAATGAAACCATTAGCGGACGTAGATTTAACCAATGTGATAGAGATAGATGATAATACAAATCTTTCTGGAGAGCTAGCTTGTGCTGGAGGAAGTTGTGAAATCAGTTAACACGGATTGGATTCAGGATTTATATTATCGTGAATTTCTAAAGCCTAAATTAAAATCAGATGAATTTTATTGGGAACATGGAAAAATGGTAATGACTGAGATGTATCATAAAAGAAGAGGACAATGTTGCAATTCAAATTGTAAACATTGCCCATATAAAAATACTAAATAAGATAAATGGTTATGTGTACTAATAAACAACGGGGATATTCAAATGGGACACAAGGTATTTATACGACATACTTACATTTATAAATGCAGTAATAAAAAATGTAAAGAGGAATGGAAAATTAATGAGGCAGATAAATTAGAGAAGTTAACATGTCCTCATTGCGGTAAACAGGATACAGTAGAATATGTAATGGTTGACCAAAGAAACAAATACAATAGAAAATGGGAATAAATATTTATTATGGTTGGAGGTATTGAGTTAATTAAAAGAATGAGAGAAGTTATCAGGTTTATTAAAGATGGTGATAATGATAAAGCAATTCTATACCTAAAATATATAATAGAGGACATTGAATTGTATAAGAATAATAATTTATAATAAATTAGGTAGTTAAGATAATTTTTTGTATATTAAATAATAGTTATGGCAAGAGTTAATATAGGAGTAGATCCTAAACATTTATCGGATCAGCATTTGATTGCTGAGAGTGTAGAAATCACTATGATTACAGGTGGTTTAAGAAAACACGGATTTGAAATAAAATCTCCTGTTCCTGATATATTCAAAATGGGCACAGGTCATATTAATTTTTTTAAGAATAAATTAGTATATCTCAAAAAAAGATTAGGCGTTGTAAATGATGAAATGCGGAGACGTAATTTCAAACCTGGAACCAAATTAGACCTAAACGAATTTCCTAAAAAATACCATAATGATTGGCTACCAGATATGAGTGCTTCAATGATACTCAGAAATAGAATTGTTGAGAGATTGAGAAATCCTCTTAATGGAAAACCTGGAGCTGAGTATCATAGATATAAAAGCGCATTAATTAATAATTACGAAGAGTTCTGTAATGATCTATTTCATTCAGAATTATATAACCTAAACGGAGAGAAAAATGACAAAATTTAAGAGTACAAAAACATTTGACGGATACAGCACGGCATTTAGACAGTGGAGAGCAACACATTCACATTGTCAATATGTCCATGGATATGCATTAAAATTTAAGGTATGGTTTGAGGGAGAATTAGATCATATGAATTATGTATGTGATTTTGGCTGTTTCAAAAGAAATGGCATTAAGGAAGAATTAGCTAATCAATTTGATCATACAATGGTAGTGGCTTCTGATGATCCACATATAGAGATATTTAGAAAGATGGACAAGGCAGGATTGGTTCAATTAAGGGTAATGGAACATGTAGGATGTGAAAGATATGCAGAATGGGTATTTAATCTCATTAATGATAGGATGCAAGAAGAAACATCTGGTAGAGTAAAGGTATTGAAGGTAGAATCCTTTGAAGGTGGAACAGATAATTCAGCAATATATTATCCAAATGTAGATACTCATCAACCTAGAGAAATAACAGGTATACCTAATGGTAATACTATGTCTGATACAGATGATAAACCACAAATTAATAATCCAAAAACATTTATTTAAGAATACATTATGAAAGTAGCATTTATTTGTCCAACACACGACCTAAAATATGATAATACAGATTATCATATGGCACTAACACATTTAATATTAAAATATCCTAAATACACGGAATTTTATAAACAAAAATTAGCTAATGGCGAATATGTCATTTTAGATAATTCATTAATTGAATTAGGTAATAAAGCATTACAATCAGATGTTGTAATGAAGGCAGCCGAGGAATTAAGACCATCAGAAATAGTTTTACCTGATGTATATAGAGATGGCCCAGCAACAATAAAATCCACAGATATAGCATTGACCAAGGTTGAATTATGGTTAATGATGGACGAGACTAAATTACAAGTAGTATGTCATGGTAAGGATCCTGATGAATGGAAAAGAACCTGGGACATCTTAAGTAAATATGATGATATTGATGTCTTAGCAGTTCCTAAGGTTACCGAAACGCAATTTGCAGGTGGAAGGCCTGAGGCGGTAAGATATGCTTTAGCAAATAATCCACAAAATAAGGAAATACATTTATTAGGATGCTGGAGCACGGTTGATGAATTTAAGGAATATAGCAGTGAGGAAAAATCCTTAATTAGGGGTGTAGATACTAGTATTGTATATCACTGTGCAGCTGCAGGAATAAAATTCGAGGATAAATATGATTACCAAAAACCAGATTGGACAATTGATTTGGAAGAACCATATAAAATTGATGAAGAATTAATGTTAAAAAATCAGCGATATATGTTGGATATATTAAAATAATTTTGTATATTATATATAATAAAGGAGAAAAGATATGAAAATAGCATTTGTAGGAGCACAAGGAACGGGTAAGACAACATTAGTAAATAAGTTAAAATTAGCAATGCCATGGATGCATGTATATGATGAAGTGGTAAGGACATTAGCTACAAATCCTAATGTAAAGATTAATAAAGAGGGAGATGATTATTCTCAGGATTTAATTACTCTTACTCATTTAAGGAATGCACAGGAAGCTTCATATGCACATAAATATTCACTATTTGATAGATGTATAATAGATTCACATGCGTATGCTATGCAATGTATGCAGGATGGATTTGTAAGTTCAGTATCAGTAAATTATTCAAGTAGAATCATGAATGCTATATTTAATACATTTCCTTTTGATTTAATTATATATATACCTCCTTACAAGGAATTTCTAAAAGAAGATGGAGTAAGGGATACGGATTCCGAATATCAGGAAAAGATTTCTATACATATGAAAAATACTATTCATGTGTTAAAGAATTCACATCCTGATCTTAATGTTGTAGAGTTAGAAACAATTGGTATAGATGAAAGGATTAAAGAAATAAAGGATTATTTGGAAGAAACCGGTAAGATCGATATTGAAACAAAAGAAATGAAACCAGCATTTATTAAATAAAATGGAAGATATTATGAAAAAGCAAGCAGTATTATCACTATCAGGTGGGATGGATTCGAGCACGGTATTATTACACTTATTAGCTAAAGATTATGAGGTAACAGCATTAAGTTTTGATTATGGTCAAAAGCATAATGTAGAATTGGAACGAGCATCAGAATTGATTGAATATTTAGACAGAGCTGGATATCCAGTAAAATATCAAAGAATCACATTACAAGGATTGGTTGGATTATTAGATTCAGCTCTTGTAAAGGGTGGTGATGATGTTCCTGAAGGACATTACGAAGAAGATAATATGAAGGATACGGTTGTGCCTAATAGAAATAAAATATTTTCATCTATTATTCAAGCAGTAGCATTATCAATAGCTCAGCAAAAAGAATGTGATGTAGATATTGCAATGGGTATACATGCAGGCGATCATGCAATTTATCCTGATTGTAGACAAGAGTTTAGAGATGCAGATTATGAAGCATTTAAGGAAGGTAATTGGGATGCTGATAGAGTAAAATATATTACACCTTATTTAATGGATGATAAATATGATATATTAGTAGATGGTGAAGCAGCATGTTTTGTATTAGGATTAGATTTTGATGAGGTTTATAAAAGAACAAACACATCATATAAACCAGACGCCGAAGGAAGATCAGATTACAAATCAGCATCTTCCGTAGAAAGAATTGAAGCATTCTTAAAATTAGACAGAAGAGATCCAGTTGAATATATCGATGGATGGGAAGTAGCTAAAAAACACGTAGAAAAAATATTGAAAGACCATGCTTAAAAGAATAGAAGATTATAGTAAAATATTACCTATATTAGAAATATATAGATGTGTTCAATCAGAGGGAAGTAGATTTGGTAGACCAACAATAGCAGTAAGAACTACAGGGTGCACTCATAGATGCTACTTTGGAGAAGGTGGTTGGTGTGATAGTTGGTATACAAGTATTCACCCAGAAAAGGGTATTTTTAGCTTTAATGATATAGTTAAAATATATGATGAAAATCCACAAGTAAAGGAAATGATGTTAACAGGAGGATCTCCTACTATGCACCCTGCTTTGGTAAATGAAATAACCCATTTTGCAAAAGAAAGGGGTATTATAGTTACTATTGAAACAGAAGGATCCGCATTTGTTGAAACGGAATACCCATTAGATTTATTATCAATAAGCCCTAAATTTAGTAATAGTATACCTGTATTAGATGCAGTAACACCAGCTGGAAAAGTAGTTGATCAGAGATTTATAGATACACATAATAGAAAGCGAATGAATACTGAGGCAATTAAGCAAATGATATCTTTTCATAAGGATTATCATTATAAACCAGTATGGGATGGGACAGATAAGAATCTTAAAGAAATAGAGGATTATAGATTAGAATTAGGTATACCAAAGGACAAAACCTTTGTAATGCCAGCTGGAGATACTAGAGAAACATTAGTTAAAATGTATCCATTAGTATTTGAAATGGTAGCAGAGCATGGATATAACATGACAGGTAGAGACCATATTATAGCATATGATACAGATCGTGGAGTATAATGACTATAAAGGAGATTTATGCTATAGTAAAAGAGCTAGAAGACCATATTAAGGATGCATGTTGCACTGTAACCATGGATTCAGATGATGTAAGAGATTTAATTACAAGGTTAAGAATAGCTATAAATGAATATGATAAACAACAAAAATAAATAAATATGAGTACAGTACAATTAACCAAGAAATTTGGTAAATCAGGATTAAAAGGTGGTAAGGCAGAAGAATGGATATTTAATAAATTAAATACCGTCTATGATGAGGTTATAGATTTACGAGAAGATTGGAAAGCACAGATCGATGGAATAGATTTCGGTATTAAAAAGGACAGCTGGCATAATGCATATTTCCTGGATAGTAAAGGTAATCTAAATAATGGTCATTTTTATCTTGAATTTGAGAAGGATTACAAGCCTGGGTGGTTTTGGAAATCGAAATCAGATAGGATATACCATGTAGATGTAGCGAATAATAAAGCATGCTGGTATAGTTTACCAGAGATGCGGCAAGCTATTAACCAGATGAACTGTTGCATAGGTCCTATGAATGGTGGATTGTGTAAGATAGATGCAAATGATGAACGTTTCAAACAAATTATTAAATGGACATATTAATAAATAAAGCCCAATTAGCCGATCGTATTAAGACGATGGCTGAGCAATTGGAGCAACATACAACAAAACATGATAATGGATTACCGCCTGTATTTATCTGCGTGTTAAACGGAGCTTATAAGTTCTTTACAGATTTAGTATCGGAATACAACGGATTATGTGAAATAGATTTTATTAAAGCAAAATCATATATAGGTAAAGACAATTCCTCAGGAGTTCAAATAAAAAGTGATGTAGAGGTTGATTTATTGGGAAAAAATTTGTATATTATAGATGATATAATTGATACAGGTAATACAATGAAAGAGCTCGTTATACATTTTAATCAACAATCTCCAAATAGGATTAGTGTGGTATCATTATTAAAAAGAAGATCTGATGATCATCCGATTGATTTATATGGATTTGAAATTGATGATGAATGGGTAGTTGGTTACGGATTAGATGATATGGGGTTAAATAGAAATTTAGAAAATATTTATGCAAAAGGGAAAACAAATGACTGAGAAATTAAAATACGCGAATGGTAATATACCATTAACGCCAAAACAACAAGAAAGATTAATTAAGAAGGCTGCAAAGGCATATGAAAAATATATGGATGCGTTAGGGTTTGATTGGAGAAATGATCCAAATTCTTCTGATACTCCACATAGAGTAGCAAAGGCCTGGGTTAATGATATAGCAGAAGGATGTTATAGCAATGAACCTAAAATTACAGCTTTTGACAATATTGATAAATACGATGGAATGGTATTCCAGGGTAATATAAAGATACATTCTTTATGTTCACATCACCATCAACCATTTTTAGGAAATGCTCATGTAGCATATATCCCATCACCTGATGGTCAGATTATAGGATTAAGTAAGATTAATAGAATTGCGGAATTTTATGCAAGAAGACCACAAGTACAGGAAAACCTTACAATGCAAATACATGATCATATTAATAGGGTATGTGGTAAAAATATAGGAGTAGCCGTAATGGTTTCTGCAGATCATATGTGTGCATGTGTAAGAGGAGTAAAGCATAACTCCACAATGAAGACGGCAAAGATGTCTGGAGTATTTATGGATAATAATAACCTAGCTCGTACAGAGTTTTATGAATTTATAGCGGGATTAAGAAATGACAGATAAAAAATACGTATTTCCTACGAGAAGGAAAAGGATACCCTTTATTAATGAGGTAGAAGAATTTAATGCTACATTTGGCAAGCCAAATAATTATGCACCAATCATTCCAGATAGGAAGCAATGGATGTTTGTTTATGATTTTATTCTCGAGGAATTAGAAGAATATAAAGAGGCATGTGAAAAGGGAGATATAGTTGAGGTACTTGATGCATTAGCTGATATTACATATGTATCTCTTGGTAATGGGGCAATGCTTCATGGACTAAAGGATAAGATTGAACCAGCATATGCTGAAGTACAAGCTTCTAATATGTCTAAATCATGTGCAACAGAAGAAGAGGCAATTGAAACCGTAAAGGTAAGATCCAAAGAAAAAGGTCATGATTGTCATTATGAAAAAGTTGGTGATAGATGGGTAGCATATAGAAGTAGTGATAACAAGGTTATGAAATCAATTAATTATTTCAGACCTAATCTTACTCAATTTTTTACACAAGATGAATTAGATCAGACAAAAAATGACATATAGCAAAAAAGAACAGATGAATAAGCTCATGGTATTGAGGCAGAGGACAGAGAGGTGGAAGCAAATGTATATGATGAACTCAGATAGGGATCAGGTTGAAAAAGATCTAACTATTATAGAGAACTGTATAGATAGTCTAGAGAAACAGAAAAGGGCTTCTCTAGCTACAGGTATAGGATATCCATTAATGAAGGTACTTAATGAGATTTGGCATAGATATAAAACTAACAAAAAGATAAAAATATGACTAGAACAGGTGGAATAATGAGCGATCATAGACAGAAGCAACAATTACCAGATGCAAGAAAGCATCAGATTATAAGTTTTATCAAATCAGGTATAAGAATAGTGGGTTATATTTTTATACCATTCAATTTACCAGTTGCAGTAGTAATGCTGGTGGTTTCAGAGGCAGTAGGGATAATTGAGGAATTAGTATAATATGTATCAAAATATAGCAATAGAAAGGCCTCAACAATCTCCGCAAGGATATTGGACAAAGGGTTGGGCTCATATATGGGATGATGAGGATGGATACCTCAAAAAACCGCTAAAAGACTATCGCTACGGCTATAAAAAAGATCCTAAAGGTAAATCATACACATTAGACGGAAAGGCTGTTAAACAGGTTCGTAGGTGGTCTGACGAGGAGCTAAAAAAAGGTGATATATATGAATCTGATGTACAGCTTGAAACAAGAGTACTGATCGATGAATATGGTCATTCAGATGAACCATCAATTAATCATAGGGAATTTTATTTTGATATTGAAACGGAGATTTTACAGGGATTTCCTAATTCAAGAAATCCTATGAATAAAATTACCTCAATAGCATATTGGCTAAAGAGTGAGGATGAATATGGTGTATTAATATTAGATCCAGATAGATTAGTTAAATCTAGTATTAAGGATAATGTTCAAATAATATCTTGCCTTACAGAGCAGGAATTATTACAAACCTTTATGGAAGCTTATAAGAATTATGATCCTACCATCCTAACAGGTTGGAATATAGAATTTTTTGATATACCATATTTGTATGCCAGAATGGCTAGAGTATGTGGTCATGATGTAGCTAATGCATTAAGTAGAATTAATATTGTAAAGGAAGCTAATGCATGGTCAAAAATGGCTGGTCAGCAACAAGAATTAAAATATAATATTTTAGGTGTTGAAGTATTAGATTACTTAGCATTATATAAAAAGTTTACAATAAATGAAAAATCATCGTATAGATTAGATGTCATAGGAAGGCTTGAGGTCAATCTAGGTAAGATCGAATATGACGGAACCTTAGATGATTTATTCAGGACCGATATCGATAAGTTTATAGAATATAATCTTAATGATGTTGAGATAGTAAAGAGGTTGGATGAAAAATTAAAGTATATTGATTTAGCTCGAGCAATATGCCATAAAGGTCACGTGCCATATGAAAAGATATATGTTCAATCCCAAATCCTTGAAGGGGCTATTCTTACATATTTAAGAACAATTAATGTAGTGGCTCCTAATAAGAATTTTGATAATCAAAAGGATGCGAAATATAGTGGAGCATATGTAATGGATCCAAAGCCAGGACGATATGAATGGGTATATGATTTGGATTTAACATCACTTTATCCTTCTTTAATTATGTCATTAAATATATCTCCTGATACAAAGATTTCAACAATACATGATTTTGATCTACAGGCATTTCTTAAAAATGAGGATAGGCCATGGGAAGGTCAGGTAAAAAATAAATATGCTAAATTCAAATATACGCAATGGGAATCCACTGGCCATTTAAGATCCTGGTTAGAAGAAAATAAATATTCAATTGCAGCTAATGGGGCTATATATAATACTAGAAAAAAAGGTCTAATTCCTGCTATTTTGGAAAAGTGGTTTGAGGATAGGGTGGTTTATAAAAATCTAATGAAGAAGCATGCAAAATTAGGTGATGATGATAAGAGGGAATACTTTAATCAAAGGCAATGGGTTACTAAAATTCTATTAAATTCAATGTATGGTGTATTAGGATCGCCAACCTTTAGATGGTTTGATTTAGATAATGCTGAAGCTATTACATTATCAGGCCAGCAACTAATCAAGAATACGGCAAAGATAGTAGATCATTATTATAACAGGGAATTAGACGAAAAGACTGAGCACTGCATTTATACCGATACCGATTCAGTATTCTTTTCAGCATTACCATTGGTTAAACATAGATATCCAGATATTGATACCGATGATGATGTTATTATGACCGAGAAGATTTTAGGAATAGCTGAAGAGGTTCAAAATCATATTAATGATACATATACTCCTTATGCAAAGAAATTTCATAATCTTGATACCCATAAATTTGATATAAAACAAGAGACTGTAGCTAAATCAGGTATATGGATAGCTAAGAAAAGATATGCTCAATGGATAATTAATTCAGAGGGTGTAGTTGTAAATAAATTAGATGTTAAGGGTATTGACGTAGTTAGGTCAAATTATCCTGCAGCCTTTAAGAAATTCCTTGGGGAAATACTTATGGATATCCTACAAAAGGTTCCTAAGGATACAATAGATAATAAAATTTATGAATTTAGATTAGCAATTCCTTCATACCCAATAGTAGAGATAGCAAAGTCTACAGGAGTAAAAAATATTAGAAAATATCTACCAGCATCCGGTACATATAAACCATTTAATACATCATTCAAAGGTGTCCCTGCACATGTAAAGGCATCAATAAATTATAATGATCTATTATCCTATTATAATAGGGAGAATGCAGGGAAAATTAATAATGGTGATAAGATAAAATGGGTGTATCTAAAGGATAATCCTTTAGGTTTAGAAAGTTGCGCATTTAAGGGCTATGATGATCCGCAAGAAATAAAAGATTTTATTGAGAAGTTTGCAAATTATGATAAGATCTTTAATGGTGAATTAAAAAATAAATTGGAGGCTTTTTACATAGCTATGAAGTGGGGAGGCCTTCCAGAAAAAAATATAAAAATTATTAGAAAATTCTTTGAATTTTAATATATTTTTTGTATATTTATATATAACAAAAATTAAAAAGGTTACGAATGGACAAACAAAAACTAATGGGTTTCGTTGAGAAATACTCACTTGGACAAAGTATTGAAACAGTAAAATGGACTATTGCTAATAATAGCCTACAAACAGAATTTATATCTGGTTGTAAAACATTATTAGGAATGGTTAAATTAAATGATTTTCAATTACAGGATTGTGAATTAGGAATTTACAATACAACACAATTACAAAAAATGTTAGGTGTAGTAGGCAATTCAATCAATCTCAAATTAAAAATGATAGATGAACGCGCTATTGGAGTAAATATTACCGATGGCGATGTTGCACTAAACTATATGCTAGCTGATTTAGATGTAATACCTAAAGCACCTAAATTAAAAGCAACTCCTAAGGCTACAACCAGGATTAAAATTACCAATGAATTTATTATGAAATTTATCAAAGCTAAGAACGCTTTGAATGATGCAGAGCATTTTACTGTGATATCTAATACGATCACACAGATTATTCTAGGCCATTCAGATAATAATAGTAATAGAATCAATATTAATGTACCTGCAGAAAATGATTGTAATATGGACCCAATATCATTTAATGCAGATTATCTTAGAGAAATACTATCAGCAAATAAAGATAATGAAGAAGGAATAATGGAAGTTAGTGCAGATGGGTTAGCTGTATTAACATTTAAGAATAGTGAATACGCATCAAAATATTATATGGTGCAAACAAACGTAAATTAAGGAGAAAAAAATGCAAGCAATCGACGACAAAGTTATTTTAGAAAATTTGGAACCTGAAGCAATGACTACAGGTGGTGTTATATTACCAGAGACATCAGATCAAAATACCGATAGAGGTAGAGTAGTAATAGCAGCACCAGGAAGATACACATTAAGTGGTACAAAAATACCATGCACATGTGAAGAAGGTGACATAGTAGCCTATCCAGGCTCATTAGCAAAAAAAGTAGAAGTAGATGGTAAGGATTACCATGTAATAAGAGAATCAGAATTAATAATGATAATTTCAAAAGGAGAAAAATAATATGGCTAAAAATTTAGATTTTAATCAAGCAGCACGTTCTAAAATGAAGGGCGGAGTAGATAAATTAGCAGAAGCAGTAAAGGTAACACTTGGACCACGTGGTAGAAATGTTGTTATTGAAAGAGAATATGGATTGCCTATATCAACCAAGGATGGTGTGACGGTGGCAAAAGAAATAGAGTTAGAGGATGTTGTAGAAAACATCGGTGCTCAAATGGTTAAAGAAGTTGCTGATAAGGCAAATGAAGAAGCTGGAGATGGAACCACTACAGCAACCGTATTAGCACAATCCATTGTTTCTGAAGGATTCAAGTATGTAACCTCAGGAGCTAATCCTATAGAATTAAAAAGAGGCATCGATGAAGCTGCATCTTATATAGTTAAGCAATTAGATGTAATGTCTAAGGATGTAGATGATGAAGCAGATATGAAACACGTTGCATCAATAAGTGCCAATAATGATGAATCAATAGGTTCAATCATTGCAGATGCGATTGATAAGGTGGGTAAAGAAGGAGTTGTTACAGTAGATGAATCAATGTCATCAGAAACAATTCTTGATGTAGTGGAAGGAATGCAATTTGATAGAGGATTTTTATCACCATACTTTGTAACAAATAATACTGCAATGGAGGTTGAATTAGACGAACCATGGATTTTATGTTATAATAAACGTATAGGATCCTTATCTGAAATTGTAAAGGTTTTAGAAGCAGCAATTGCACAAAATAAGCCATTATTAATTATAGCTGATGATGTAGCGAGTGAAGCATTAGCCGGACTAATTGTAAATAAGGTTAGAGGAACAATGTCAGTAGCAGCTGTTAAGGCACCATCATTTGGTGATGAGAAAACATCAATCCTACAAGATATAGCAATCATCACAGGAGGAACATTAGTTGATCCTGCTAAAGGAATGAAGCTAGATAAGGTAGATACTTCAGTATTTGGTTCTTGTAAGAAGGTAAGAATAAACGATAAGCAAACCACTATTATTGATGGATATGGTGATGAGAAGCAAATAGTAGCTAGAATTGAGGATATCAAATCACAATTAGATACTGCTCAATCGGCATATGATAGAGAAAAAATTCAAACAAGATTAGCAAAATTAGCTGGAGGTGTTGCAGTATTAAAAATTGGTGCACAATCAGAGGTTGAATTAAAGGAAAAGAAGGATAGAGTTGAGGATGCATTACATGCAACAAGAGCAGCAGTAAAAGAAGGTGTTGTACCTGGTGGAGGAATTGCTTTATTAAATGCAATATCAAATATTGAGAAGCCATCATTACAAAAGGATCAGGCTATTGGATGGGATATTTTAGTAGATTCATGTAAATCACCATTTAATGCAATTATGGAAAACGCAGGACTAAATGCTGATGTAATATGGAATAAGGTAGCTACATCAACTCTTGACAATGCAGGATATGATGCAAGAAATGAAGAAGTAGTGGATATGTATGCAGCAGGTATCATTGATCCAACTAAAGTAACTAAGACAGCATTAATGAAAGCAGCATCAGTAGCAGGAACATTATTAACTACTGAATGTGTAGTATCAATTATAAAAGAAGATAATAAAGAGGTACACGGTCCAGGCCAAATGCCTATGATGTAAAAGAGAATAATATGACAACAGAAATAATAAATGCATTAAATGCAAAATTCAATGCTGATAAATTAACAGCATTTGCAAATTTAACAAATTACATGAACAATTCAGCAGCAGTAGGAGAACATCCAGATATCGTAGCTGAAGCAGAAAAATTAGTAGCAGCAATTGCTGATGCAGATGGGAAGCTTCAAACATTATCACAACTTTTACCTAAAAAAGTTGAAGAAAAGGTTGCAGAAACAAAATAATTTTTGTATATTAATATATGACACAAGAAAACACATTATGGGTTGAGAAGTATAGACCTGATACATTAGAAGGTTATATCGGTAACGATGTAATAGTTGGTAAGATGAAAACATATATAGAAGGCGGGGATATTCCTCACCTTCTATTGTATGGAAGAGCAGGCACAGGAAAGACAACACTTGCTAAAATTATAATTAATAATATTGATTGTGATCATATGTACATAAACGCATCTGATGAAAATAATGTGGAAACCGTTAGAACCAAGATTAGAGATTTTGCAAGCTCAATAGGATTTAGAAAATATAAGGTTATTATATTAGATGAATCTGATTATTTAACACCTAATGCTCAAGCAGCATTAAGAAATTTGATGGAGACATTTTCTAAAACAACAAGATTTATATTAACTTGTAATTATGTTGAAAAGATTATAGATCCTATCCAGAGTAGATGTCAGGTATTCGGCATAACTCCTCCTTCACAAAAGGATGTTGCAATGCGATTAAAGTATATATGTGATAGTGAAATGGTTGGAAATGGGCCTGGTTATGCTCCAGCATTAGTTCAAATTGTACAATCCACCTATCCAGATATACGTAGAGCTATTAATGGGTTACAAAGACAAATTGTAGATGGTAGATTGGTCATTGATAAAGCATCCTTATTAGAAGTAGATTATATGAATAAGGTTTTAGAGGAATTGAAGGGATCAAGAAAATTTAATACAATAAGACAAATAATTGCAGACAGTCAGGTAAAAACATTTGAGGATTTATATAAATTCCTATTTGATAATATTGATGAATATGCAGGGCCGAAAGTATCAAATTGCATAGTTATAATAGCTGAAGCACAATATCAAGATACATTTGTAGTAGATAAGGAAATAAATATAATGGCTATGTTTAGTAAAATAATAACAACATTGGAGAATTAAGATGGGAAAGAATAAAAATACAATAAAATATGGTGGTTATATCAAAAAGGTAGGATATCTTGATATAAGACAGAAGATGGTAATAGGTAGATGGCAAAAAAATATGAGAGGCGAGGATGTTAAGATTGCAGGTAGCACAGAGGTCTTTGTATATCATGGTAAACATGTAATGACCGGAAGCTTTAAGAGTGTAATGGCAGCAGAAGCAGAAGCTATTAAAATGGTAGCTGAAGGCACAAAATATAAATCAAAATAGAGAGAATAATATGAGAGTAGTAAAAGGAAATGGGCAACAACCAGCAGAGCAAGATATGCAAGGTCAGATAAAGGTTGCATTAAAAGATACAACGGATGTAGTATGTGATGAATGCGAAAATAAGTATTTCAAGCAATTAATGATGTTCAAAAAATTATCAGCAGTGATGTCACCGAATGGCCAGGAATCAATGATCCCGGTTCAGATATTTTCATGTAATGATTGTGGTCATGTAAACGATCAATTCTTACCACCTGCTGGAAATGAAGCGTAAAGGTATATTTGATTGTCTAGCTGATATATCCTATAAGAAAACGGATATAAATACATATACTGAAAATGATTGGAAGGTATATAATCCTTATATGATTCACCGGTTTCTTAGTATGAAGGAAGAGTTAATAGGTATTATGAATCTAGTTCAAAAATACTACACGTTAGATAAGAAAACACACTACGTATTGATGAGTGATATTTTACCAAAACAAAAACTTTTTGCTAAATACATAAAGGGAAAAAAGGTGGACAAATTCAATCCAGAGCTGGTTGATTTAATAGCTAAACATTATGAGATAGGAAGTGATGAAGCTAAGCAGCGTATAGAAATGTATTTGCATTTTAGTACCGGCAAAAGTACCCTTACAGATATATTAGAAGGTTACGGCAAAACAAAAAAAGAAATTAAAGGGTTATTGAAATGAAAATAGGTGAACGCGAATTAGCAACAGAAAAACACGAAGATTCCAATATTGTAGAATTGCAGGAAAGATATCCAGATATTTACAAAGCATACACGGAGATATCTTTAGAGCAATTTCAATTATTTGCAAGGAAAATGCTAGATTATGGAAAAGGTAATATATCAGTAGGATCTAATCTAGATACACCCGAAGAAGAAAAAGTAGCATTAACAGGCTTATGGTTCAGAATGAATGATAAGATTCAACGATTAAAGCAATTAGTATTATTAAGTAGAGAAGCAAAGGTAGAGACTGAATCTGTAAAGGATACATTTCAAGACCTTTCAATTTATGGTATTATTGCGCAAATTGTTAAAAATAAACAGTGGAAATAATTTGGATATGTGCAAATTTTTTCGTATATTATATATAATATGAAAGATAAAAAGAAAGAAGGTCTAACCACAATATTAGATCTTGCGGTTACAAAAAGAAAGAAAGGACAGAAGTCTATTTCTTACTCACAATACTCAATGTATGCTCAATGTCCACATAGATGGAAATTAAATTATGTAGATAATTTAAGAAAATTTACACAATCAATACATACTCTTTTTGGATCAGCATTCCATGAAACATTACAAGGATATCTTGGTGTAATGTATGAAGGATCAATTAAGGAAGCTGATGAATTACCTTTAGGTGATATATTAAAAGGAGCTATGGGCAAGGAATATAGAAAAGCTATGGCAATGGGGCAAGCACCCGGGTTTACTAATAAGACCGAGATGCGAGAATTTTTCTATGATGGTATTGAAATACTTGATTACTTTATTAAAAAGCGTGGAGGATATTTTAGTAAAAAGAATACTAAATTAATTGGTGTCGAAACTCCATTAAGTATACCATTAGAGATTAATAAGAATCTTCTATTCACAGGTTATATTGATATTGTAATGCAGGATACTATCACAGGTAAATATAAAATATATGATATTAAGACCAGCACTATGGGATGGAATAAATATCAAAAGGCTGATAAGATAAAAACATCACAGATGGTTTTATATAAACAATATTTTGCAGAGCAATTTAATGTAGATGCAGATATGATTGATATAGAATATTTTATTGTAAGAAGAAAATTACCTGAGAACTCAATGTATCCTATTAAGAGGATCCAAACATTTGTTCCTGCATCAGGAAAGCCAACACGAAATACGGTAGCAAGATCTGTTAATGCCTTTGTAAAGACAGCATTCACTGATGGTGGGGAATATAATTTAGCTGCTAAGCATTTAGCAATAGCAGGAAAAAATAATAAAAATTGCAAATATTGCGAATTTAAGACACAAGATGATTTATGCTCGAAGAAACTAAGAATCAAAGATTAAAATTTACAATAGGCGATTCCAATATTCAAGGACAGGGTGTTTTTCCTGTAATGAATATGAAGAAGGGAGAGTTTATAGGATATGCTTATCAAATTATCGGTGAAATCGGTAAATTAAATGAGGACACTGAATATATAATAGGTCAGGAAACATTATTAGGTATTATGCATAACCATTCATACAAGCCCACAGCCGAACCTAAATTTGAAAATAAGGTAATAAGCTTTTATGCATTAACTGACCTCAATACTGATGATGAAATTACATGCGATTATAATAGATTTAATTGCATAACAAATATAGAAAGAGTACAAGAAGAATGGAAATAATTAAAATGGAGAATATATGAAGATTAACATATGGTTACAACGAGAAGAATTATGGGAAACAGATAGATGGTTAACAGAATCTAATGTTTGCTATGCAACAGCTGATAAGCGAATTACATTTTTTCATGATAAACCAGCAAAGCGAATGGATGTTATTCAAATATCTATAAGTATAGATGAATACCGAATGATAGTCGAAAGTAATGAAACCTTCGATGAGAGAGTTGCTAATGAAATGGGATGGGTACAATCAGCATCTGCAGACAGCTTATTAAAATATTTACCACCGCACGATTATCAGTTAGGGAATTAATGAGAATCGGAATTACAGGAAGCCCTGAATATAATGATAGACGAAAGATTAAAGACTTTATTTTTAACCTAAAGAATAAAACCTCTGATGATATAGAGATAGTATCAAGAGCCAATAAAAACGGTGCTGATACATTGGTTAAAAAGTACGCTCTTGAATTTGGTTATACTTATATTGAATTTCCTGCAGCACACGGATTCAGAACATTACATACACAACTACCTGAATCCTATTTTAATAAACCATTTAGCATCAGTAATTATTTTGTTCAAACCAAAATGTTTACTAAGTATTGTGATTATTTAGTAGTGTTCACAGAAGCAAGAAGTATTGATAGAGGCATAGATAATCTATTGTCGGCTATGGATAAATTAGACAAGAAAGCGATAATAATCGCGTAAAAACAAGGTTTTAGCGAATCTTTTTGATATTTATATTATATTACAATAAAGGAGAAACAGTTATGGCAAAATTACCAACACTAAAAAAGGTTGACGTAAACAAGAAGAAAAAAAAGAAGATTTTATTACTATCGGATGACATGAGAATGCACTCAGGTGTAGGAACAATGTCTCGAGAATTGGTTCTAAATTCGATTCAGGAATATGATTGGGTCCAAGTAGGTGGAGCAATTAAGCATCCAGATAATGGAGCTCGTATAGATATTAGTAAAGACGTAGCAAAGGAAACAGGAGTAGAAGATGCTTCTGTTTTAATATATCCATTCAGTGGCTATGGCAACCCCGATTTAATTAGACATATTATGAAGGCAGAGAAGGTAGATGCTATATTGCATTTCACAGATCCTAGATTTTGGGATTGGCTTTATAATATGGAACACGAAATCAGACAAGATATACCAATATTTTATTATACAATTTGGGATGATTTGCCTATTCCTCATTGGAATGCACCATTCTACGAATCATGTGATTGGTTAGGGTGTATATCCAAACAGACATATAATATTGTTAGTAAGGTTAGAGATTGGAAAAGGCCTGCTGAAAATGAGAAAACAAAGGATTGGCAAGTAACATACCTACCTCATGGAGTTCCAGAAACATGGTTCAAACCTATTAAAGAGGGTGATAAATCCTTTTCAAGATATACAGACTTTACTAATAGATTATTACATAATGTAGACTATGACTTTGTATTATTCTATAATAATAGAAATATTAGAAGAAAGCAGACAAGCGATATTATATTAGCTTGGAATGAATTTTGCAATACATTAACAAAGGAACAAGCTAATAAATGTTTAATGGTAATGCATACTCCTAGAGTTGATCCAAATGGTACAGATTTACAAGCGGTTAAGAATGCAGTATGTCCTGATCATCTAATTATGTTTGATGAAGGCAATAGATCTACAGAGGAATTAGCATTTATGTATAATAGGGCTGATGTAACAATTAACTGCGCATCTAATGAGGGATTCGGACTATCGTCTGCTGAATCTATTATGTGTGGAACCATGGTTATTAATAACATCACCGGTGGTCTTCAAGACCAGGTTGGATTCAAGCGTAATGGTAAATACCTAACAGCTGATGATTACCTAGAGATAGAAAGCATGCATGATAGAGATTTATGGAAAGACAATCCTGAAATTACATGGGGAGATTGGGCATTGCCTGTTTGGCCATCTAATAGAAGTATTCAAGGATCACCACAAACTCCATACATATTTGATGATAGAGCAGACTATAAGGAAATTGCAAAAGCTATGAAGGAATCGTATTCTATGGATAGAGTCGAAAGAAAGCGTAGAGGTATGATCGGACACGAATGGGCTATGAGCGAAGCAGGATTTTCATCTAAACAAATGGGGCAAGGTCTTATTGATCAGATGAATACAGCTATGGATAATTGGAAGCCACGTAAACGATTTAATTTATATAAAATAAAAAATAGATAGGAAAGTTATGAAACCATATATAGTATATCAAGGGCCGATCGAAAATAGAAGTGGATACGGCGACCACGCAAGAGATTTAATAAAGGCATTAGTATTAACAGGTAAGTATGATATAGATATCATATCAACAAGATGGGGCGATTGTCCTATGGATGCCTTATCAGATAATAAGAGTCTTACAGAGGTTGAATTGGCAATGAAAGCTTGTATCACAAATTCTCCTAATTTACCAAAGCAGCCTGATGTATTCATACAGGTTACAGTTCCTAATGAATTTACTCCAATAGGTAAGGCAAATATAGGAATTACAGCTGGGATAGAAACAGATCTTTGTGATGCATCATGGATAGAAGGATTAAATAGAATGGATCTAAATATAGTTCCATCAAATCATTCGGCTAAGGTATTTCATAATACGTCTTTTGATAAAATGGATGAAAAGTCCAAGGAAAAATTAGGTGAATTAAAATTAGCTAAACAGATTGCTGTTTTATTTGAGGGTGTAGATACTGATATATTTAGTAAGGAATTGCCGATACCTAAATCTATGAATGATTCACTTTCAGCAATTAAGGAAGATTTCTGTTTTCTTTATGTTGGGCATTGGCTTAAAGGTAAAATGGGTCATGATAGGAAGGATACAGGAATGCTTATCCAAACATTTTGCAATGCATTTAAGCATAAAAAGAAACAACCAGCACTTATAGTAAAGACATCCGGAGCAGGATTTGGTATAATGGAGAGAGATGATTTTATTAATAGAATTGAAGAAATACGTGCTTCAATTGGTGGAAGTGTTCCTAATGTATATTTCCTCCATGGAGATCTAGATCCTCAGGAATTAAACGGATTATATAATCATCCAAAGGTTAAAGCTATGGTATCATTTACAAAAGGTGAAGGATTTGGTAGACCTTTATTAGAATTCAGCACATCTGCTAAACCGGTAATTGCATCTAATTGGTCAGGTCATACTGATTTTCTACACCCAGATTATTCCATCCTATTACCAGGTGAATTAAAGGAAGTTCATAAATCCGCAAGATGGAAAGGTGTTATTAATGCAGGATCCAAATGGTTCTATGCAGACTATAATAATGCGGCAAGAATAATGCGCGATGTATATAAGAGTTATAAGGAATATATTCCAGGATCTCGAAAGCAAGCTCATCTATCAAAAACGGAATTCAGCCTAAATAAGATGAATGAAATCTTTGTATCCATAATAGATGATGTAATTAAGCAAGTACCACAACAGGTAGGTTTACAATTACCGGATGATAGTACAATGCCAGCATTACCAAAATTAAAGAATAAAACAAATAACAAGGCACAGGTTAAGATGCCAAAATTAAAAAGGGTTTAAGAAATGTCAGAAAAGAAAATATTAAGTCCTGTTGATGGCAATCTAGAGTATTGCTTTCAAGAGGATAATGAAGAAACAGGAATATCATCATATTTAGATTATAAAACAGGATATACATCTAATTCATTATTGGAGACGGATTCCGAATATGTAAATAAAATAGAAAAAACACAACCTGAAATTATTACAGAATTAAAAATTGAAGATGAATTACGAAATCTTAATTGGTATCCTTCAGTGATTAATGTCCCAGGTAAGGGAATGGTATACCCTATAGGAGATCGATCTGAATGGAAATGGGAAAGCATTCCAGTAAGGGATCTCTTAGAAGAGGAGCAAAAGGATTATCCTATTGATGGACAGGAAGGTAAATTTTTCAAAACAATTTTAGATATAAAACAAAAAGCATCTTATGATAATAATAGATTTATGGAGGCATTAGCCGCTATAGGTGGTGTTGTTGATTTGGATGGTAAAGGCTTTAAGGAGCATATGGACAATGGGTCAACTAAGTAGTCATCAAGCATTAGTAGAGCAAAGCTTTCCTATAAATAAAGGTACTATTACTCCAGGAATGATCCTTGATTTTACATATTCAAAGGTTGATAGAAAGGGTAAACAGACTAGTAAAAGGTATATGATATTAGCATTAAGTGAAGTCGTTAGAGGACCTGGTGCAAATAAAATAATTCATGGTATTACCCTAGATGTAGTTTCTAAGATTGGTCTTACAGCATTAGCTAAGAGAACGGGATTAGAATTTGCAAATTCAAGACTAGAAGCTAGAAAATTAAAAATAGAAAAAGTAATTACTGCAGATCCTAGAGCTTATTATGCTTCGATAATTAAAGGTCAATTAGGAGGATCATTAAAAGGTTCCTATAGAACATTTATAGATGATAGATTAACTGCTCTTAAGATTTGTGAATATAAATGGCCAGTGGATATGTTACTTGAGGATAGCAATAAACAAGCAATAACTCCGATGGAACCTGTAGATCCAACAACGCCTAAATTAGGAGATAAATAATATGAAAATTAGTTACGCAATTACAGTATGCAATGAGGTCAAAGAAATAGAAAAATTATTATCATTTCTATTCGATCACAAAAGAAAAGAAGATCAGGTTGTTGTTCAAATGGATGCAAACGCAACCAAGGAAGTGTGGAAGGTATGTGAGAGTTTTGAGAATAATCCATTTGATGAATATAAACTCATCGAACATAAATTAAATAAAAACTTTGCAGCGCATAAGAACAATCTTAATAAGAATTGTGATGGTGAATGGATATTTGCAATAGATGCAGATGAACTTCCTAATGAATACCTTATTAAGGCATTACCATTTATCTTAGAATCAAATCCAGATGTAGAAGCATACTGGATACCAAGGGTAAATACAGTAGCAGGAATGACTGAAGGCCATATTAATAAATGGGGTTGGAAAACAAACGATCAAGGATGGGTCAATTTTCCAGATTGGCAAATGAGGTTATATAGAAACACAGAAAATATTTACTGGATTAAACCAGTGCATGAACAATTAAAAGGTTATACTAAATTCGCAAATCTACCAGCAGAAGAAAAATTCTGTTTATATCACCCAAAGGATATAGGAAGACAGGAAACGCAGAATGCCTTTTATGAAACAATATAAAACGGGTAAAGGTTATGATATTTCAAAGATTGGTTGGCAACAAATTATATGATGTCAACGAAACAAATAAATTAGGATTTCCAACTAATGATGCAGCATATATACCAGATCAATATTTAGACGATCAGGAATTTGTTATTTTTAGAACCGCACATGGATTTGGAGATTGGGGTATTCTTTCAGCAATGCCTCGTCTATTAAAGCAAAAGTATCCTAATTGTCGCGTATATATACCATCTGAACATATGATGGAATCGGTTTATGGTAGGAAAATTAAAACTCCATATCATATATTCAAAAATAATCCATACGTAGATAAATTTATCCATTCAGCCGACGGAGATGTATTTCATGATCAATATAGAATATATGATACTGATAATACTGATATACCATTAGTAGAGCAGATGTTAAAATTCTGGCAATTTGATGAACATGAGTATATAGATTCACAGCCAGAGATGTATTGGACAGATGAAGAAAAGGAAATGGGTGATTATATCATTAAAAAATATGCTTTTGATAAACCATACGCTACATTATTAATTTCCGATAGATTTGGCACAAAATATGGAAAGTATGATGAAGCTGCATTCAAAAATGATACTACTAAAATGGTTGAATCTATAGCAGAATATGATTTACCATACTTTTATTATTCAGCAACTCCTTTGGAAGACACTCCATTTAATAACCTTGATAAGCTTTTGAATTTACGTCATCTTAATTTTCGTATACAACTTTATATTAAATCCAAAGCGGTTGTTAATATTGGCAATCAATGCGGTACTAATCATATGGTGGTTAGATATTCAGAGGTTATAGATATACAACGACAATTTCCTATAGGACATAATTTTATTAACGGTGAAAGATTGATATGAAAAAAAATGTTATAATATATACGGCAATATTTGGTGGTTATGATAGTGTAACAGACCCATCCTTTATTCCTGAAAACGCTGATTTTGTATGCTTTACAGATTCTGATATTAAATCGGATATATGGAATGTAATAAAGGTACCAGCAATTTATGAGGATTCAACACGTAACGCAAGAAAATATAAGGTGCTACCACATAGATGGTTTCCTGAATATGAATATAGTATATGGATTGATGGTAATATTATGGTTAGGGATGATATTAATGAATTATTAGCCGAATGGTTATCTGATGGTAATCTAGCTATACCTGATCATGCACTGAATGTATTAGATCCTAGGGATTGTGTATATAAAGAAACACAGGTGATATTGGATCTAGGACAAAAAAATGGTAATTTCAAGGATGATCCACAGTTAATGATAGATCAGATGAATAGATATATGCAGGAAGGCTTGGAAAGTCCAACAGGATTAGCAGTCAGTATGCAGGTTTTAAGAAGGCATAATGAGGCTGATTGTATAGCATCGATGGAAAGATGGTGGAGAGAGATTTCATATGGTAGTAAGAGAGATCAACTAAGCTTTAATTACGCTATGTGGAAAAATGATATGAAATTTAATTATTTGCCTGGAGATTCTAGAGACAATAAATATTTTCTTAATATGGGAGCTCATACAGGTAAGAAGAAAAAAGATAATAAATTATATGAACCAATAAATTTAGATTATTTTTTACAAATGGAGGTTCAACCTGGAGGTGGAGGAAAGGAAATATGTCATAATAATGGTCAGTTAAAAACAGTTCAGGATGTTATAGAATATTGGAGGGATGAGAAGAATGTAAAAGAGGTTCAATCCAAATTAAATCCAAAAAATTGGCAATACTATAATTGTATGATGGCAGGCTTTAAGAATAATGTAGCTAATCATCATAAATTAGGATGGGATAAATTAACATCATCTTACTATGATAATTTAACTGATATGTCATCTGACGAATTAGAAGACTTTCTAATAATGAATCCTTCAGAATTTGATAACGGATATATAAGACATAGTATGCATAGAGCATATGCAATGATCGGTAGATTAATACAAGGTAAAAAATATATTCCTTTCTATATGGAAAAGGATAAAATATATGATAAGCCTAGGATTAAGGATGGTATACATCGTATAAAGCCCTTAACGCACAGGGTTTATGGTATTAAGGAAATATTAAACCTAGGCATACCAGCATCTGAATTTACTATTACTCAAAGTGGTATACTTGCCTTAATGGGTATTAGAACAAATAATGATATTGATATTATTATAAGCTCAAAAATTAGAAATGAATTATTTAATGGTAATGAATCCTTTATGAAATTAGCTAATAATATAGAAATTTTTGAAAAGGGGAAGGGTAAATTTATGCACTATGGTGCAACATCTGAGGAAGATCTAATAAATGATTATTCAATTAATATCGATGGTATTAATTTTCTTGAGCCTAGATTTTATTTTAATAGGAAACGTAAGGATCGTGATAAAGATAAGAAGGATTGGAAAGGTATAAATAGATTCTTTGAAATGAATAGTCATAAGGGATATCCATGGAATAAAATGGCTGACTGGAAATGGGGAATATCATGAGAATAGCATTTTTTACGGAAGGTAATTGGTCTGGAAAGGTTTCTAGAGATAACCCTAATATGAGAACGGAGATGGCTTGGATGTGTGCTCTACAAGCTGATCATTATAATATACATGGAGGTAAAATTGATGGAGAGTATGATTTAGCTGTATGTATCATACCTAAAAAGAATCCTCAATTTAATGTAGAAAGAATTCGCAAGCACTGTAAACAGGTATCATCAATGCAAGAAGGACCTCATTGGTATTTTCAGGACTACCCATTAGATCAACAAATATGGTTCTACAATACGTTACAGGAAATGGATTTTTTATTCGTACATAACGAATCAGATGCTACATACTTTAGAGGTCTTACTGGCAAGGATTGTAAAGTAATGCGTAGCTTAATGATAGAAGATACTGTTAACGATTTACCTAATAATACAGGCAATGGTGTAATGATGGGAGGCAATTTTTGTTATTGGTATGGTGGATTCGATTCATATATGGTAGCACAAGAATTTGGTGAGGAAGTTCATGTTCCAAGTATGGGTAGAAAGATAGAAGGTGAAGAGCAGATGGAAAATCTTAACCACTTACCTTACATGAATTGGATGTATTGGATAGCAGAATTAAGTAAAAGAAAGTATGGTGTACATTTAATGAGAACACATGCAGCAGGTACATTTGCTCTTAATTGTGCTTACCTTGGCATACCTTGTATTGGGTATGAAGGTTTAGACACGCAAGATATCTGCCACCCTCTAACAACGGTTAAACTCGGTGATTTAAGTCACGCTAAGGAGTTAGCTCATAAATTAAAAACTGTACCTGATTTCTATAAGATCTGTTCAGAGACAGCAACTAAAAGATATAATAACGAATACAAGGAAGATAAATGGTTAACAAGATTCAACTCACAGATATAGTCCTCGATACATTTGAATGTGTAAAGGATAAGTATAATAGAATTGCAAATGGCATAAACCAAGGTAGGGCAGTGTATCATGATTCTGATAATCAATTATACTATAAGATTTTTCATCCTGATTATTGTCGCATAGATAATTTTAGAATGGCTATTGAAGCTAATTTCTTCGATGGATTAGCACCAGCATTAACCGATTTAATTTATGATAAAGATTTATTGGTTGGATATGTAACCAAAGAAGGACCATTATTATCTGCAAATGAATTTGATTATCACTTGATTCCTAAGGATTTTTTTAGTATATTAAAGAATAGGATTAAGGAAAGTGGTATGTTCTTTTATGATCTAGTACCACATAATATAGTTATGATAGATAACAAACCTAGTCTTATTGATTTGGAAAGTGTTTATGATATTAAAGATTATAATTCTATATCAAAACATAATGCAAAAATAAAGCCTGATGAATTAGATAATTTTGTAAAAGAATTAAATAGCAATATGAAAAAAAATGTAGTATTTATTCCTAATATTGATTTAGGGAATAAGAGAGCCACGCCTTATCATTATTCGGTAAAAAGTTGGAAACATTGGTGTGATAAGAATGATGTATTATTATTAGAATGGACCGAGCCTATAATGGATCCAGATGTATTTCCTATTATTATGCAAAGGGAATGGGTATTTGATATACTTGAACACAATCAAATTAATTATGATCAGGTATTAATCGTTGATGCAGATACTATAGTACATCCTGATTGTCCTAATTTCTTTGAAGAAACAAATCATGAATATACAGCCGTATTAAATAATGGATGTTATGAATGGGTAACAAGAAGTGTACGAGATTGGGGATCATCACTATTTCCTAATGAACAATTAATAAAAACATATAACTATTTTAATACAGGATTTATTATTGCAAATGAAAAACATAAACCATTTTTTGATTCTCTAAAGGAATTATACATGGAAAGAGGTGACGAAATACAAATATTACGAGATAAGATAAAAGCTAGTACTGGTCAAACAATAGTCAATTTTATGTTACAGAAACATAATATAAAGACAACAGTATTATCGGAAGCTTATAATCTACAGGACCTATTTAAGAAAAGTTTAATACATATCCCTGGTCATTCATGGTATAGTGATGATCTACATTTTCTACAAGCAGGATGGATATACCATTTTAATGCAATACCTCCGAATGATAGAGATGTAAGTTATTGGATGGAAAGAACATATAAAGAATTATATGATTAAGATAGGTCAAATAGGAAACGGTAAATTTGGTAAAAAAATATTATCCAAATTGGATCAGATAGATGATGTTGAGGTAAAATGGGTATGCGACTCCAGAGCACAATGGTGGTTGGATGCATATGAAGATGTGGATTGGGTAATTATAGCAACTCCTAATGAATTTCATTATGAACAAGCAAAGCATTTCCTGCAAAAAGGAATTAATGTATTTTGTGAAAAGCCTGGAACCCTATCAGGGATATCATTATCCAAACTATACAGTATCTCGGATTCATCTAATGCAAAATTATATATAGATGATGTATTATCTCACCAGGATACCGATTCCAATTTAAGAAATTTTGAATATAAAAAATGGGGTGGGCATGGTTCTAATATAATAGATAGAATAGCGTATCACCACTTTTATTTAATATATGATCAGATAGGACATCAATCTTGTAAAATAAAAATTGGGGAATATAATACATCAATGCATAAAAAATTCCAACTAATATTTGAATTAGAGCATGATGTTATTACCTATGATTTTGACTATAACCTTGAATGGTATGGAGAAAAAGTAGATACTGTTGAATATAAAGATAATGATGCATTATTACAAATGTTAAAAAATGTATTTTATGATACAATTGATTTTGATGCAAATTATGAGCGAAGTAAATTTGCAACGGATATAAGTGATTTTGTAAAGGGAAATTTATACGGTGAATGTGCGGTGGTAGGAGCAGGTATATATGGGATCACATCTGCTATAAAATTACGTGACGCTGGGTACGTAGTAGATCTTTATGAAAAGGAAGATGATATAATGAAAGCTGCATCCGGTATTAATCAGTATAGATTACATAGAGGATATCATTATCCTAGAAGTAAGGATACAATAGATTCCTGTAAAAAAGGATTCGATTCATTTATTGGTTACTACGGTCAATCAATATTAGAGGATACCGAACATTATTATAATATTGCTTCAAATGAAAGTTTGGTATCCCCCGAAGAATATCTTAAGGTATTAGATGAATCAGAGCTGAAGTGGAAAATCGAAAAAACAGCACCTGGATGTGATCTTACCATAAGGTGCATTGAAAAATTATATGATCCTTCCATCCTAAAAAAAATATGCCATGAAAGAATTACAGGCTGTGGAATAAATCTTAATATTAATACTGAAGTAAGAAACCCTCATGGCGATAGATATAAGCATGTTATATATGCAACATATTCAGGATTAAACTCTGTCACAAAAATAAATGCAAATTATCAATTTGAATTATGTGAAAAACCTATATTCAAATTACCATCACAATATAAAAATAAAAGTATAGTAATAATGGATGGGCCATTTATGTGTTTCGATCCATATGCTGATACTGATTATCATGTAGCAGGAAATGTAGTACATGCAATTCATGTAAGAAATATAGGATTAAAACCTGAGATACCTACTGCATACAAGGAATATCTAAATAAAGGTATAATTAAAAATCCTAAATATACAAATGTAGATAGATTTATTGAATCAGCAAAAATATTCTTTCCAGATATAGATTTAGCGGAACATATTGGCTCAATGTATACTATAAGAACCGTATTACCTAATAAGGATACTACCGATGAAAGACCTACTATTGTATCTAAGGAAGGTGATAATTTTATTTTATTTAGTGGTAAAATAGGAAATTGTGTCAATGCAGCAAATAAAATAATTAAGAGATTAGTAAAATGAAGATAAGTTTAATACAACCAGGAAGAAATAATCTTAAGTATCTTAAATGGTCTTATGATTCAATAAGAAAGAATCAGGGTAATCATGAAGTGCAAATTTGTGTAGCAGATGATTTTTCAAATGATGGTACATGGGATTGGTGTAAAGAAATGATGGAACACGATCCTAATTTCAAAGCAATTAGAAATGAAGGACCAGAGAGATTAGGTCACACCATTTTATATGATAGATTAGTTAATGAAGTAGCGGAACATGATATTTGTATGATTTACCATGCAGATATGTATCTATGCCCAAAAGCATTGGATTCAATTGAATGGAATCTTAAACCAAAAACAATAGTATCCCTTACAAGAATTGAACCACCCTTACATCCACCAGGACCAGAAAAAATATTATTAGATTGTGGTATTGAACCTGAGGAGTTTAATGAAGATGAATTATTCTCATATCTACAAGCAACTGATAATGAAAGAATACATAAAACAACAGAAGGTATATTTGCCCCTTGGGCATTCTATAAAAAGGATTTTCAAGAGATAGGAGGGCATGATCCTTTATATGCACCTCAATCAAAAGAGGATTCGGATATCTTTAATAGATTTCAATTAAATGGAATTAAATTTATACAAACATGGGAAGGATGTGTATATCATATGACTTGTAGAGGTTCAAGATTTGCGGATGGTGCAAAGAGAAATCCAGATGGAAAAGTCTTTATGAAGAATAGAGAGACTGATGAATGGTTAAAGCAAAATGAAAAGGCATCTAAGGAATTTATAAGAAAATGGGG
>TARA_B110000211_G_scaffold21112_1_pt1 | contig 37617 bp, 32 predicted proteins | sample TARA_B110000211 | Tara Oceans TARA_B110000211 (sample SAMEA4397516) | marine metagenome | biome: Polar Biome; feature: [DCM] deep chlorophyll maximum layer (ENVO:01000326); material: water (ENVO:00002006), including particulate matter (ENVO:01000060) such as... | depth 30 m
TACGGCGTTCGCCGTGCAGAGGGAAGCATATATTTGCGGCTGTCGAAGCCTCCGGCGGTCATATTTAGGCTCGGAAAAAGCGGGCGGAACAGAGTGTGAACAAGTCTTTTACACATCGGCGAATATGGTTATGGTGCCCGACATGAATGATTATTCCGAAGATGATGCCTTTGAGGCCGCAGTTCCGTTGTCCCAGCGTGCCATGGCAGGGCGTGCAGCCCCCTATTTGGATGGGCTGAACCCTGCGCAACGCGAGGCGGTTGAAGCGATACAAGGACCGGTGTTGATGCTGGCGGGTGCTGGCACAGGCAAGACCAAGGCGTTGACGACCCGCATTGGTCATTTGTTGCTTACTGGCAATGCGCAAACCCATCAGATTTTGGCAGTGACATTTACCAACAAAGCCGCGCGCGAAATGAAAAACCGTGTTGGCGCGATGATGGGGCAAGCGGTTGAGGGCATGCCTTGGCTGGGGACGTTCCATTCGGTCTGTGCCAAGCTGCTGCGCCGCCATGCTGAATTGGTTGGGCTCAAGTCGAGCTTTACGATTTTGGATACCGACGACCAGATCCGTCTGATGAAGCAGTTGATCCGTGCCACTGACATTGACGAAAAGCGTTGGCCGCCGCGCATGTTGGCAGGGATCATTGATGGCTGGAAAAATCGCGCGCTGACGCCTGATAATGTGCCCGCCGCAGATGGCGGTGCGTTTGATCACCGCGGGGTTGAACTTTATGCCGCCTATCAGGCGCGTTTGCGCGCGCTGAATGCCGTCGATTTCGGCGATATCTTGCTGCATATGGTGACGATTTTTCAAAAGCACGAGGATGTGTTGGAACAGTATCAGCGCTGGTTCAAATTCATTCTTGTGGACGAGTACCAAGATACCAACGTCGCCCAGTATTTATGGCTGCGCCTGCTGGCTGCCAAGCATAAGAATATCTGTTGTGTTGGCGATGATGATCAGTCGATCTACGGCTGGCGCGGAGCCGAGGTCGGCAACATCTTGCGGTTTGAAAAAGACTTTCCGGGGGCTGTAGTTGTTCGATTGGAGCAGAATTATCGCTCAACGCCGCATATTTTGGCGGCTGCATCTGGCGTGATCGAAGGCAACAAGGGCCGTTTGGGCAAGACGTTGTTTACGGCTGAACAAGACGGCGAAAAGGTCCGGCTGATCGGCCATTGGGACGGCGAAGAAGAGGCCCGCTGGATTGGTGAAGAGGTTGAGGCCTTGCAACGCGGCACCCGTGGATTGGACCAAGTCGGTCTTGATAGCATGGCAATTTTGGTGCGTGCATCGCATCAGATGCGCGCGTTCGAGGACCGGTTCCTGACGATTGGCCTGCCGTACCGCGTAATAGGCGGCCCGCGATTTTACGAGCGTTTGGAAATCCGCGATGCAATGGCGTATTTCCGGCTGGCGGTGTCTCAGGACGATGATCTGGCGTTTGAACGCATTGTGAACACGCCTAAACGAGGCCTCGGCGAGAAGGCGGTGCAGACCATTCAGCGCACCGCGCGCGACAATGGTGTAAACCTTATTGAGGGTGCCCGGATGGTTTGCGAGGGCAAGCTGTTGGGCGGTAAGGGTTTGAAAGAACTGACCATTCTGGTGCAGGGATTAGACCGCTGGCATGCGCAACTATTGGGGCCAGTATTACAGGTCCTTGATGACAATTCGGTTGTGGATGACGAGGTGACCCGCGACGTGTTGAGCGATGTTAATCACTTGGTACTGGCTGAAACGATCCTTGATGAAAGTGGCTATACGGGGTTTTGGCAGAACGATAAAACGCCCGAAGCCCCCGGTCGGTTGGAAAATCTCAAGGAACTCGTGAAATCGCTGGAAAATCACGACACCCTGCAGGGGTTCTTGGAACACGTCAGCCTGATCATGGATAATGAGACCTTGGAGCAGGGCGAGAAGGTGTCGATTATGACGCTGCACGCGGCCAAGGGTCTTGAGTTTCCGGCGGTATTTTTACCCGGTTGGGAAGATGGTTTATTTCCGTCGCAGCGGTCGATGGATGAAAGCGGTCAAAAGGGCCTCGAGGAAGAGCGTAGGCTGGCCTATGTCGGCATCACGCGGGCCGAAGAAATCTGCACGATTTCCTTTGCAGCGAACCGGCGTGTGTATGGCCAGTGGCAATCAGCGATGCCGTCGCGGTTCATTGACGAGCTGCCAGAAGAGCATGTCGATGTGCTGACCCCGCCCGGATTATACGGCGGCGGGTTTGGCGCTGCTGGCATGGCCGCGAGCGCAAATCCGGCGGTACAAGAAAGCCACAGATCGAACCTGCAACAAAAGGCAGCCGACGCGAATGTGTATAATTCACCCGGATGGCGGCGCTTGCAAAGCCGCAGCCAACAACGGGGCGTGGCCCGACCTGCGGTAACGATCGATATGACCGCGGTAAGCGCATTTTCGATTGCGGACCGCGTTTTCCATCAAAAATTTGGCTACGGAGAGGTCATGGGTATCGAGGGCGACAAGCTGGTAATCGATTTTGACAAAGCAGGGTCCAAACATGTGGTTGCCCGTTTTGTTGTCCCTGCCGATCAAGCCGATGATGTGCCGTTTTAATGCATCAGCATTGGGTAAAGTGACACGACCAACAGCACGGCCATTGTGATGTTAAACGCGCGCAACCGCCCCGCAGAGCCCAAAAACCGACGGACTTGCACGCCCATCCATGCCCAAACCGTGACGGACGGCAGGTTTACGCATGAAAAAATCACGGCGACCATCGCGGCCCCAGCGGCGACGCCCATCGATTGCGGCGCATAGGCGCTAATCGCGGTGATGGCCATGAACCATGCTTTGGGATTGACCCATTGAAAGGCGGCGGCTTGTAAAAACGTGAACGGCTTGCCTGCGACTGATTTTGCCTCTGGCGGGACCGCATTGGCGATTTTCCAAGCCAACCACAGCATATAGGTCGCACTGACGACCTTCAGGACAGTCTTCAAAACCGGATATGTGTCGAATATCTGCAACAGCAGGACACCGACCATGAACACCATAAAGGCATGACCCAAGCTGATGCCCAGCATATGCGGGATGGTCCGGCGCAGGCCGTAATTAGCACCTGACGCCATCAGCATCAGGTTATTGGGGCCGGGCGTAATGGATGACGCAAATGCGAAACCGATCAATGAAATGAAAACTGTGTATGTCATGGCCCATCTATAGACGGGTTTTTGCGCAAGTGAATTGCCAAGTTACGCGCGTGCGTTGAATGTGGACAATCGGCCCGCCTAAATCAGCGTTTGTGATGTCAGAAACCCATCAAGGCTAAGCCCGCCTACGAGCGCCAAGAATATATGTGGAAAAAGCGGCATGATCACGGTCCTTTATGGGTTGTGATCATTGAACGGCTGGGCCGCGCATTTCCGTCGCAAAAGTTAATAAAATTTTAAACATAAAAAAACGGCCATGCTCGGGAGGAGGTGAGCATGACCGTTTTCAATGATCGGCGGTCCACATATGTCTCGGGAGGAGAAAGACGTGGGCCGCGTCCTCACAGCGGATCACTCGGGAGGAGTAAGTTGCCGCCGTGGTAACATCGGGCCAACCGGGAGGAGGTGGCAGGACCGAAACTGGTTGGTGGTGGCGACACCCGGGAGGAGATGGGTGTCGCCGCCGTTCCAATAACCCTAGGCGTCTACAGGGAGGAGGACGCTAAGGGTCAGACTTGATGCACTTAAACAGGGAGGAGTGTGCATCAAATTGGTTAATTAGTTGCCGTACGCAGCTTCATAAGCGATGCTCTTGATGGATGCCCGTGTCAGGCCAAGATCTGCAAGCTCGCGGTTCGACAAGTTGTCCAACTCGTCAACTGTTGTTGTGTATACTTTGCGCTGGGCGCGGGCTGCTGCGACGTTTTCAAGCAAAGCTGTAAACCGCTGTACCAATGTGATGCCGTGTGTGCGTGTCTCTGTGATAAAAGCCATGATGCTATCTTTCTTAATGTATCTAGCGAAGTTTGCGGCGTATTCCGCGTTCTGTTGTGATCAATATGTATGACAATGCTGCACCTGCACAATCCCACAATTCGTCAATGCTGCTATGCAGAAAATGCATAGATCAGGCTATCCTAACGTCATGAAAATGTTGGTTAATTGTGCAGGTCCGTTTGCCACCTTGCGATTTTGGTCAAACCTGCGACATGTAGCTATGCAAATAGGCACGATATGAATTGGGACGACGGATCATGGCGATAACAAAAGACGACATTTTAGGCGCGTTGGCAAAATTAGATTTGCCTGACGGCGGTAATTTGGTCAGCCGCGATATGATTCGCGCGCTTGGCGTTGATGCGGGCACGGTCCGGTTTGTGATCGAGGCCCCTGATGCGGGTATGGCTGCCAAGATGGAACCACAGCGTCAGGCGGCTGAGGCTGCAGTCAAGGCACTGGATGGCGTCACGTCCGTATCAGTCGTTCTGACCGCCCACGGCCCTGCGCCCAAGGCACCAGAGCCGCCATCGTTAAAAGTTGGCCGCCATCCGACCCCGCAGGCTGGACCTGCTAAGGTAACTGGCGTCGACCGCATTCTGGCGATTGGGTCCGGTAAGGGCGGCGTTGGTAAATCGACCGTGTCGTCTAACCTTGCCGTGGCCTTGGCCCGCGAAGGCCGCCGCGTTGGTCTGCTTGATGCCGATATTTATGGCCCAAGCCAGCCGCGTATGATGGGTGTCAGTAAACGCCCCGCGTCGCCTGATGGCAAAACGATCATTCCGCTGAAAGCCCACGGCGTCACGATGATGTCGATTGGCCTGATGATGGACCCTGATAAGGCAATCGTTTGGCGTGGCCCGATGTTGATGGGCGCTTTGCAGCAAATGCTGGGTCAGGTTGAATGGGGCGAGCTGGACGTGCTGATCGTTGATCTGCCACCCGGTACTGGTGATGTGCAACTGACGCTTTGCCAAAAGACCGAACTGACAGGCGCGATTGTTGTGTCCACGCCGCAGGACGTGGCGCTGCTTGATGCACGCAAGGCGCTGGATATGTTCAACACGCTGAACACCCCTGTGCTGGGCATGATCGAAAACATGTCGACCTATATTTGTCCCGAATGTGGGCACGAGGCGCACATCTTTGGGCATGGCGGCGTTGCGGCTGACGCTGAACGCTTTGGCATTCCGTTCCTTGGGGCTTTGCCGATTGATCTTGATACGCGGCTTGCGGGCGATGCGGGTACACCGATTGCGGCGGGCGAAGGTCCAATGGCAGATGCATACCGTGCGATGGCGCGTCGGTTCATCGACGGTGGCATGGCCTAAATGCAAATCCGGACGGCAACCCGCAGCGATGCAGATGCCGTCTGGCACCTATTGCAGCCTGTGTTTCGCGCAGGCGACACCTATGCCGTTGATCCCGAAATATCAAAAGACTCGGCGTTGTCGTATTGGATGGACGATCCAGCAGCCTGCTATGTGGCCGTGGACGCGGGCCAGATTATCGGCACCTACTATATAAAGACCAATCAACAAGGTGGTGGCGCGCATGTGTGCAACTGCGGCTATGTCGCTGGAGTCCAAGGGCAGGGGGTGGCAACGGCGATGTGTGCCGCGTCCCAAACCCAAGCGCGCGCGCTGGGCTACAATGCGATGCAGTTCAATTTTGTACTGACGTCAAACGCGGACGCAATCCGGCTTTGGCACAAATTGGGCTTTGATACCGTCGGCACGTTGCCAAACGCGTTTGATCACCCTGCATTGGGCATGGTCGACGCACAGGTTATGTATAAATGGCTGGCTGACTGATTCCATCTGGGAACATCTGGAATCACAATAGAATCATGAAGCTTCGGTCGGAATTCGGGCCGATTCCGTCTGCTGTTATAGCGCTAATCTTGAATGTTCCCATTTTGTCCCGCACTCCCGTCGTATGTAGATAAGTTTTCTGGGATTTTCTGGGACACAGTAATTTCGCCTCAATATACACAACATATAGTGGCTGCTTCATGATCTGATACAGTATCAGGGGCGGATTTAGGCAATTCAACACAAGATGTGGTTGTGGATAACTCCACAAAGCACCATCTATACCATGAATTCCCAAAAAGGTGTTGATCGGTGGCTGTGTATCAGGCACTAAAGATGCACAGGTAACGACAAGAACATGACAACAAGGGGCGACAAAGAACCCCACGGCAAAATGCAGGTTTCATACAGGCCTTGTTTTTACCAACGACAGATCCGGCGCGCGAGCGAGCAGACATCCCCCCAGGTGGCGCGCGCAGCTGGACATACCCGGTAACGGGACGAAAGCGGCGGATTGAGTAGTGGCAGCTTCTTCAATCCGCCCTTTTTCGTTTTGAGGGCAAGATTTTAACGGTACGGCTAAGAAAGGCCAAGTGGACAGTGGTTCTGAGTTTTACAGGCGAACACACCCAAAAGGTGGACGGTAAGGGGCGCATGTCGATCCCTGCAGATTTTCGTCGCGTACTCGAATCCCAAGATCCTGATTGGACCGACGGCCTGAACCCCCGCATGTACCTTCTTTATGGTGATCACCTTAAGAAAGAACTGCACGTCTATACAGTCGCTGAATTTGCTAAACTGGTCGACATGATCAACGCGCTGCCAAAAGGCTCTGACGCGAAAAAGAAACTCTCACACCTCTATATCGGTCAATCCATGCGCATGGAGATTGATAAAGACGGGCGCACGGTCATGCCGATCCGTCAGCGCGAAAAGCTTGGCCTGAAAGATGGCGAGCTATATTTCCGCGGTGTTGGCGACCACTTTGAAATTTGGAAATCTGAGACATTTACCAAGACGGTTGTCGAAGATATGACGTCGTGGCTTAATAGCCAAGGCGATGATTTTGACCCGCTTTCGCTTTTGGGCGAAGGGTAGGAGGATACGATGTCTGCTGCCACACCGACATCCCCACATATTCCTGTTCTGATCCGTCCGATTATCGCGGCGGTGGCCCCTGTGACGGGCGTTTGGCTTGACGGCACGTTCGGCAATGGCGGCTACACCCGTGAATTGCTGGCTGCTGGGGCCGATAAAGTCATCGGCGTTGATCGTGACCCGCTTGCGTTTGAAATGGCCGCCGACTGGATTTCCAGTTTTGGCGACAAAATTGAATGTGTCGAAGGCACGTTTTCCAAGCTTGATGAATACGCCTCTGACCTTGACGGTGTTGTCCTCGACCTTGGCGTGTCGTCGATGCAGCTAGACATAGCAGAGCGTGGATTTTCGTTCATGCGTGACGGGCCGCTTGATATGCGCATGTCGCAAACGGGCAAATCCGCAGCTGACATCTGCAATGACGAAGACGAGGCTGATATCGCGTCGATCATTTTCCTTTACGGTGAAGAACGCGCATCGCGCCGTATCGCCAAGGCGATTGTTGCGGCGCGTCCGTTAACCACGACCTTGCAACTCGCGAGCATCGTTGCAAGTTGCCTGCCACGGTCCAAACCAAATCAATCGCACCCTGCGACCCGCACATTCCAAGCGTTGCGCATCGCGGTCAACAATGAATACGGTGAATTGGCAATGGGTCTGATGGCCGCCGAACGGGCCTTAAAACCCGGTGGGCAACTGGCGGTTGTGACCTTCCATTCGGTCGAGGACCGGATGGTAAAACGGTTCTTGCAGGCGCGATCCGGCGGCATGGCAAACGCCAACCGCTACGCGCCCGAATCCATCCAAGACGTGGCGGCCTTTACCATCAATAAACGCAAAGCCATCATTGCAGGTGCCGAAGAGCTAGCAATGAACCCGCGCTCTCGGTCGGCAAAACTACGTGTGGCAACCCGCACGGACGCGCCAGCGGCAGACATTGATCCTGCAAAGCTCGGCATGCCAATGATGAACAAGGGGAGCAGGTAGGTGCGCACAGTTTTGTATCTGATGGCCGCGCTTGTGGTAATGGGGCTGGCGTTTTGGTCTTATCAGGAAAACTACAAAACCCGCGATGCCTTGGGCGAAGTCCGCAGTCTGCATGCGCAAATTGGGGCCAACCACGAACGTCTTCGGATGCTGCGCGCTGAATGGGCGTATTTGAACCGCCCTGACCGTTTGTCTGACTTGGCAGAGCTGAATTTTGACCGACTTGGCCTGTTGCCGCTTATGCCCGATGCGTTTGGGCGCGTGGATCAGATTATCTATCCATTGCCCGACATTCTGCCGATCATCATCCCGATTGAGGTCAACAGCGCACCAGTTGCGCGTGGCGAGGACGCGCTATGATCCGCACGCCGCTGCGCCCACTTGCCCGCATATTAAAAGCCCGTGAACGTGGTGAAGACACCCACGCGATCGAGGCCGAAAACCTGCGTCTGCGCCATGAAGCGATGCGCGACACGTCGCGTTTGCGCGCCGAAGGTCGACTGCTGGTGTTGGGTGCGATGTTCGCGATTGCCTTTGGCACCATCGGCATGCGCATGGGTGCCTTGGCTGGGTCAACCCCGCAGGAACCACAAGCCGCCGTACGGGGCAACCCAATTATCGGGCAACGGGCTGATATCACTGACAGAAATGGCCGTATTCTGGCGACAAATCTGCAAACTTATTCCTTGTACGCTCATCCGCAAGACATGGTTGATCCCGTGTATGCGGCTGATGAATTGGTCAAAATATTTCCTGAACTGAAGCTTGATAAACTGCTGGCGGACTTCTCAGGCGCCCGCAAATTCTTGTGGATCAGACGTCAAATTTCGCCCGAACAAATGCAAGCCGTGCATGATATCGGCTCTACTGGTTTGCTGTTTGGTCCGCGCGAAATGCGCCTTTATCCGAACGGCGCGATTGCGGCCCATATTCTTGGTGGCGCGTCCTATGGTCGTGAAGGTGTCGCCAGCGCCGAAGTCATCGGCGTGGCCGGCGTAGAGCGTGAATTTGACGAACTCTTGCGCGATCCAGCCCGTGAAGGCGAACCGCTGGCCTTGTCCATCGATCTAACCGTGCAGGCCGCCGCCGAAGAGGTCCTTGCAGGCGGCATGTCGATCATGAACGCCAAAGGTGCCGCCTCTGTTTTGATGGATTTGCACAGTGGTGAGATTATTTCCATGGTGTCGCTGCCCGATTTTGACCCCAACAACCGACCACATGTTTTGACGACGGGTGATCAGTCAGACAGCCCGCTGTTTAACCGCGCGGTGCAGGGCGTCTACGAGCTGGGATCGGTGTTCAAAATCTTCGCCGTCGCCCAAGCGTTAGAGCTGGGTTTGATCAATCCAGACACGATGATCGACACCAAAGGCCCGCTTCAATGGGGCCGCTTCAAGATCCGTGATTTCCGTAATTATGGCGCGCAATTGTCTGCTATGGATGTGATCGTCAAGTCGTCCAACATTGGAACAGCACGCATCGCAATGGAGATCGGCGCCGAGCGTCAGCAAGATTTTCTGACGTCTCTTGGCTTTACTAAAGCCACGCCAGTAGAGCTGTCAGAAGCCCCATCCGGTGCGCCGCTTTTGCCGCGAAATTGGTCGGAAATTTCAACAATGACAATATCTTATGGCCACGGCCTGTCGTCATCCCCGCTGCATTTGGCCACTGGCTATGCGTCTTTGCTTAACGGTGGAACGCGGGTTGAACCCACGTTGATCCGCCGCGCCACACTGCAAAACGGCCCGCGTGTTGTCAGCGAAGCGGTCAGCACCCAAGCCCGCGATATGCTGCGCCAAGTGGTCGTGCGCGGCACGGCATCATTTGGCGAGGTTGCAGGCTACGAGGTTGGCGGCAAAACGGGGACTGCCGATAAACCAAAAGAGAATGGCGGCGGATATTATGACGACAAAGTCATCACGACATTCGCGTCCGTGTTCCCTGCCAATGACCCCAAATATATCTTGATCGTCACCTTTGACGAGCCGTCAGAGAATTCGGGCGCAGAGCCGCGCCGCACGGCTGGTTGGACCGCAGTTCCCGTGGCCGCAGAGATGATCCGCCGTACCGCGCCTTTGCTTGGATTGCGTCCGCAAGTGGACACATCAGAGCCGATCGGTGTAACACTCACCTCAAACTAATTAAGAGTGAGCAACATGGGCCAGCAGACAAAATCCTTGGCCGCATTGGGCCTCGCCGCACAGTCAGGCCGTGATGCCCAGATTACCGGTTTGACGGTCGATAGCCGCAACGTGCGCGACGGCATGTTATTCGCCGCTTTGCCTGGTGCCGTGGTGCATGGGGCCGAATTTATTCAATACGCTTTGCGCATGGGCGCTTCTGCTATTTTGACGGACCCCAAAGGGGCCGAGATCGCCGCAATTGAACTGGCCGCATCAGATGCGGCATTAATCATCGCCCAAGACCCGCGCCAAACTTTGGCCCTGACCGCATCGCTTTGGTCGGGCGCACATCCACGTACTGTGGTTGCAGTAACGGGGACAAACGGGAAAACTTCAGTCAGCACATTCGCCCGTCAAATATGGGAAGAAATGGGCATCGCAGGGGTCAATCTGGGCACCACAGGCGTTGAGGGCGCATGGACCCATCCGCTAAAACACACTACCCCTGAACCGATCACATTGCACCGCGTCATGGCCGAGGCAACAGCGCAGGGCATAACCCACGTCGCAATGGAAGCATCATCCCATGGGCTGGATCAGCGCCGCTTGGACGGTGTTGTGCTCGCAGCCGCAGGGTTCACAAACTTCACCCAAGACCATCTGGATTACCACGAAACATTCGAGGCATATTTCGATGCCAAGATGGGCCTGTTCACCCGCGTGTTGGCCGATGACGGTGTCGCTGTGATCAACTTGGATGATCCAATGGGCCAGCGTGCCGCTGATATCTGCGTCGATCGTGGCCAAGAAGTAATCTGCGTCGGGCGTAGCGTCGATGCGCGATTGCGCCTGAAAGGTCAGCGGTTTGATGCGACTGGCCAAGACCTGTTGTTTGAATGGCAAGGCAAGGCGTACCAGACGCGGCTTAATCTGATTGGGGGGTTTCAGGCGGACAACGTGCTGCTGGCCGCTGGGTTGGTCATTGCAGCGGGCGCAAATCCGCACGACGTGTTTGATACGCTGCCACATCTGACAACTGTGCGTGGCCGGATGGAACTGGCGGCCACGCGCGACAACGGTGCGGCTGTGTTTGTCGATTACGCGCATACACCCGATGCTGTCGCAACCGCGCTTAAGGCGATGCGTCCACATGTGATGGGCCGGATCGTGGCCATTGTTGGGGCAGGCGGCGACCGCGATGCAGGCAAGCGCCCATTGATGGGGGCGGCTGCAAGCGCGCACGCCGACGTCGTGATCATCACTGACGATAACCCAAGATCCGAAGACCCCGCGAGCATTCGCGCCGCCGTTCTGGCAGGCGCATTAAACGGCATTGGCACCCCAAGCGTGACAGAGGTCGGCGACCGCGCAGAGGCGATCTTGCGCGGCGTCGATGCGCTGTCTGCGGGGGACGCATTGTTGATCGCAGGCAAAGGCCACGAGAGCGGCCAAACCATTGGCGACGTTGTCCTGCCCTTTGATGATGTCGAACAGGCCAGCGTCGCGGTGGCCGCATTGGAAGGCCGGATATGAACGTGCTTTGGACAGCGGCCGATGCGGCTGCGGCGACGGGTGGCAAGGTCACTGGTGATTGGAAAGCGCTCGGCGTGTCGATTGATACGCGCACGATTGCGGCAGGTGATTTTTTTGTCGCGCTGAAGGATATTCGCGACGGACACGACTTTGTTGCCATGGCCTTGGACAAGGGAGCTGCAGCCGCTTTGGTCACGCACCGCCCTGACGGTGTTGCCGCCGATGCACCGTTGTTGGTTGTTGCCGATGTGCTGGCAGCACTCGAGGCCTTGGGCCGCGCTGCGCGTGCGCGCACCAGCGCAAAAATCGTTGGTATCACCGGATCAGTCGGCAAAACTTCGACCAAAGAAATGCTCCGTACCGTGTTGACCCCACAAGGCAAAACCCATGCAGCCGAGGCATCTTATAACAACCACTGGGGCGTGCCGCTGACGCTGGCGCGGATGCCTGCGGATACGCAGTTTGCCGTGATCGAGATCGGCATGAGCAACCCGGGCGAGATTGGACCGCTTGCGAAAATGGCCCAGTTGAGTGTGGCGATGGTCACCACCGTGGCCGCCGCGCATCTAGAGGCATTTGAGAACGTATCAGGCATCGCGGTTGAGAAATCCGCGATCTTCGACGGGTTGGTGTCGGGCGGGATTGCGGTCCTGAACGGCGACATTCCAACAACGGGAATTTTGCAGGAAAAGGCAGCCGCTTGTGGGGCCAAACAAGTCTTGTTTGGGATGCACGGCGCTGATTGGCAGGCGACCGATGTGCGGCTAACAGGTGACGCCACTGTTGTTTGCGCCGCACATGCAGGCACCGAATATTTGTTTAAGTTGGGCTTGCCTGGCAGGCATTTTGCGATGAATGCTGTAGGGGTTTTGGCCGTTGTTGACGCGCTTGGCGCGGATGTGGGGCAGGCGTCGCGCGACATTGCAAAATGGGCGCCACCCGATGGGCGCGGCACCCGCGAAGTCGTCGTGCTCGACGCGGCAGTGCCTGACGATACGCTGAACCTAATTGATGATGCGTTCAACGCAAACCCTACGTCGATGACCGCAAGCCTAGAAGTATTGGCCGCCGCCAGCCCCCGCGATAACGTGGGTCTAATCATCAAAGGCCGCCGCATTGCGGTGCTGGGTGATATGTTGGAACTCGGCCCGTCCGAGCATGAAATGCACCGCGCCATCGCGCATGACAAATTCCTGCAGAGCTTGGACATAGTGCACTGTGTTGGGCCGCGCATGCAGCACCTTCACGACGCTTTGCCAGAGGGTCAGCGCGGCGAATGGACGATTGATGCCGTCGAAATGACCGCCCAAATCGGGCGACTGCTGGATGCGGGTGATGTGGTGCTGGTTAAGGGATCAAAGGGCAGTAAAGTGTCCCTAGTCGTTGACGCGATCCGTAAACTCGGGCATCGCAACGCCTAAGACTTGAACACGAATACAAAGGTTTTTGATTATGCTTTATTGGTTAACAGCGCTTTCTGATGGTGGCGATTTCTTTAACCTGTTTCGGTACATCACATTCCGCGCTGGCGGGGCGTTCATGACCGCACTTGTTTTCGGGTTCATCTTTGGGCTGCCGTTAATCAACGTTCTGCGCCGCAAACAAGGCAAGGGCCAGCCAATCCGCGAAGACGGCCCCGAAGGGCATTTCGCCAAAGCAGGCACCCCTACGATGGGTGGCCTGCTGATCGTCGGCGCGCTGACATTCTCCACGCTGCTTTGGGCACGCTTGGACAATCCGTTCATCTGGATGGTTTTGTTCGTGACACTGTCATTTGCGGCAATCGGGTTTGCAGACGATTACGCAAAAGTATCAAAGCAAACGACAGCAGGTGTGTCCGGTAGAGTGCGGATTTTGCTCGGCCTTTTGATTGCAGCTATAGCAGGATACTGGGCGGCGCAATATCATCCGGCGGGCCTACAAAACCAACTGGCAGTGCCAGTTTTGAAGGATACACTGCTGAACCTCGGCGTCATGTTCATCCCCTTTGCAGTCATCGTGATCGTTGGGTCGGCCAACGCAGTGAACCTGACAGACGGACTTGACGGCTTGGCAATTATGCCCGTGATGATCGCAGCCGCCACGTTCGGGATCATCTCCTACGCGGTCGGGCGGACCGACTTCACCCAATATCTAGACCTGCATTATGTGGCTGATACCGGCGAGATCCTGATCTTCTGCATGGCGCTCATCGGCGGAGGCCTCGGGTTCCTGTGGTACAACGCACCACCCGCCGCCGTCTTCATGGGCGACACAGGGTCCTTGGCCTTGGGCGGCGCACTCGGCGCAATCGCAGTCGCCACCAAGCACGAGATCGTCCTCGCAATCGTCGGCGGCGTTTTCGTGGTCGAGGCCCTCTCAGTCATCATCCAAGTCGTGTATTTCAAATGGTCCGGCAAACGCGTGTTCCTGATGGCGCCAATCCACCACCACTACGAGAAAAAGGGCTGGGCCGAACCTCAAATCGTCATCCGGTTCTGGATCGTCTCGCTCATACTCGCGATGATTGGCTTAGCGACGCTCAAAGTAAGATAAGCCCTCCCCACAAACGCCAAGCGCGGCGAATCGTCATTTGTGGCGGCATCCGCGTGCGTTCAGTAAGCCCTCCCCACAATCGATACGTTCGGCGGAACGCCAAGCAGCGCCCGAACCGCCCCGTCACGTCGAAGGCGTGCATGCGCACGACGGGCGGGCGCTTCGCACCAACCCTCGGTTCGGGCGCTGCTCTATCCGCTTCCACATATGGTTGATCCTGTCTATGGTTTGCAGATTAACCGTAGGAATTTCATTTGACCGAATTTTTTGCCGCAAATCAAAATATGATCATTCTCGTTGGGCTGATCTCAGGTATCCTTGGGATTGCAGCTTTTGGTTCCGCATTACGCCGCTGGTATCGCGGCACCCCCACGGCGGTCACGGTCACAAACTCTGCAGCTCTCATTCCCGCTCGTAGGCCCAACCTCATCGAAATGAACCCCAGCGAATTTACTGTATGGACATCCGAATTACGCGAAACGGCCTACACCGAGCCCGACAAATTGCACGGGCCAGCGCTTATCGCTCTCGAAGATAAAATCACTGACCTGACCCGCCAACTTGCAAACCCAGAAGAGGCGCTTGCGCAGCAACACGCGATTATCATCAGCTTGGAAGAAAAGCTAAGCCGCTTTGGCAACGACATCGGCGGCGACCGCATCGCCGCGGCCAAACCCGCCCTAGAAGCAAGCGACTATTCCATCGCCGATGATATCTTCGCAGAAATCGAAGCCCGCGAAGAAATCGCCGTGCAAAATGCTGCCCGCGCCCCATTCGGACGCGGCGAAGTCGCTGAAGCCCAAGTGCGCTGGCAAGACGCCTACACCCACTATAAACGCGCCGCCGCCCTGCACGAAACAACCGACCACCTCGAATCCCACGCCCGCATGACTTGGCGCTTGGCGAAAGGCGACGAAGCCGTCGCAGTGAACGAAAAAGTCCTCGCTTTGGTGAAAGCTGAATTTGGCGAACAAAGCCATGATTATGCCACCCGCTTCAACAACCTTGGTGTGAATATGGCTTATCAGGATAGGTTCACCGAGGCCCGCGATCTGCTCGAACAGGCCCTTTCCATCTGCAAGGCGACCCTGGCTGCAGATCATCGTGATATTGCTGGAAACGAACAAAACCTCACCGCTGTTATCGCCAAAATGGCCTAATCTGAACCGCTAAATTCGGGATATACGAAACTTATACGAAACATATATGAACATTTCCTCTGTGGCCTTGTTTTTGGGCCACGCTGACGGCACTGTCTGCAAAACGTAAATAAGGGTGTGGCAATGATTCCAGTACAGGGTTTAGACGGGCAAACCGTCGCAGTTTTGGGGCTTGGTCGGTCGGGTAAGGCCGCTGTTTTAGCACTCCAAGAAGGCGGTGTCACAGCCGTCGTTTGGGACGATGGTGCCGCAGCGCGGGACGCCGCGCAAGCCGACGGATTCACCCTGCGTGACCTGACCAAATCAGGTGGTTTTGACGGTATCGCCCGCCTGATCGTCAGCCCTGGAATCCCGCATTTATATCCCGCCCCCAACCCGATCATCGCCGCTGCTTGGCGCGCTGGTGTGCCTGTCGACAACGATATTGGTCTGTTTTTTCAATCTTTTGCCACCGACGAATGGTCCGGCTACACGACCATGCCGCGCGTTATTGCCGTGACCGGATCAAATGGTAAATCCACGACCAGCGCCCTGATCCACCACATCGTGTCTGAAAATGGTCGCGCCACACAACTTGCAGGCAATATTGGCCGTGGCGTGTTGGATATTGATCCCGCCCATGACGGCGAAGTCATCGTGTTGGAACTGTCATCCTACCAAACCGACCTTGCGCGCGCATTAACTCCTGACGTGGCCGTGTTAACCAATATTTCACCAGATCACCTCGACCGTCATGCGGGGCTAGGCGGCTATTTCGCAGCCAAGCGCCGCTTGTTTTCCGAAGGCGGACCAGACCGCTGTATTATCTGCATGGACGACCCAGAAGGCCAATATTTGGCTAACCAAATGGCGATGGGTGCGACTGACGATCGCGTCATTCAAGTATCGTCCGGCCAGAAATTAGAACACGCCGCTTGGTCCGTGTTTGCGCGCAAAGGATTCCTGTCCGAATACCGCAAGGGCCGCCAAGTGACATCAATCGATCTGCGCAACATCCCTGGACTGCCCGGTGCCCACAACCACCAAAACGCCTGCGCCGCCTACGCCGCCTGCCGAACTTTAGGCTTTAGTCCCAAGACGATAGAGGCCGCGATGCGCAGCTTCGGTGGCTTGCCACATCGGTCGCAATTGGTTGGTGAAAAAGATGGTGTCTGGTTTGTGAATGACAGCAAGGCGACCAATATCGATAGCGCCGCCAAGGCGTTGCAGGCGTTTCCAAAGATTCGTTGGATTTGTGGCGGTTTGCAAAAAGACGGCGGGTTGGCTGCGCTATTGCCGCATGTTGGCGCTGTGCAAAAAGCCTATGTGATTGGTCGTGACGCCGATGATTTTGCTCGTCAATTGGTCGGTGTCGAAACTGTTGTGTGCGGAACGATGGAGGCGGCCGTGGCGGCGGCAGCGGCGGATGCTGTGGCGGGTGATGTTGTGCTATTGGCGCCTGCGTGTGCCAGCTTTGATCAATACGATAGTTTTGAGACGCGCGGCGATGATTTTATGGCGCAGGTCCAAGTGGTGATGGGTTAAAACCTATCCTACAACTGGATCGCTTGGCCTGCTGCCCAACCCGACGACCATGCCCATTGGAAGTTGTAACCGCCTAGCCAGCCTGTCACATCCACACATTCCCCGATGAAATACAGGTTTGGCATTGTCTTGGTTGCCATGGTTTTTGAGCTTAGGTTATCAGTGTTCACGCCGCCAAGCGTGACTTCGGCGGTGCGGTATCCTTCTGAACCTGACGGTGTAATGTCCCAGTTTGACAGCGTGTCAGTGACCGATTGGAGGCTGGCGTCGGAGCGGTCACCGAGGTTGCCTGATAGGTCCATGATGTCGGCCAGATAACTGACAAGTCTTGCGGGCAGGTGTTGTGAAATGACCGTGGTAAGCGCTTTGCGGCCCATCGGGATGCGCACATCGCGCAAGGCAGTGTAGAGGTCGATCTGCGGAATGAGGTTGGTGCGGATGGCCTCGCCTTCGTGCCAATAAGACGACGCTTGCAGGATCGCGGGGCCGGACAGCCCACGGTGGGTGAATAGCAGCGCCTCGTCGAAACTGGTGCAACCGGCGGTGATCCGCGCGGGCAGGGCGGTACCTGCGAGCGGCTTGAACCGGTCATCGGTGAAGGTCAGTGGCACTAGGCCCGGGCGCGGCGTGATCACGTCGAGGCCGAATTGAGTAGCCACTTGGTAACTAAGGCCTGTCGCGCCCATTTTGGGGATCGATTTACCCCCTGATGACATGACCAGATTGGTGGCGGTGATCGTATGGGGCGTGCCGTCTTTGATCACTTGCACGATGAAGTGGGTGCCGTTGTGACTTATGTCTCCAACCTCGGTCTGTAGCCAAAGCTGTGCGCCTGACATTTCAGTGTGAAGCATCGCGATGATGTCTTTGGCTGAATTGTCGCAAAACAGCTGACCTAGTGATTTCTCGTGATAGGCGATCCCGTGGGAGGACACGAGATTGATGAAATCCCACTGGGTATAGCGTTTGAGCGCGGATTTCGCAAAATGTGGGTTTGCCGATAGGAAATTGGCCGCTGTCGTACCCATGTTCGTGAAATTGCAGCGCCCGCCGCCAGAAATCCGGATTTTGTCGCCCGCTGCTTTTGCGTGGTCGATGATCAGGACGCCGCTGCCTGCGTGGGCGGCGCACATCATGCCTGCGGCACCTGCGCCGATGATAAGGGTTTTAACTTGCATGGCATGCAGGTGCCGCGAAAACGTGTGTTTTGCAAGAGGCGCAAATGTCGGAGCCTCCGGCGCGGATATTTGTAAAGCAAAGAGGCGGGAAGTGGCGCACCCACAATTTGCGGTAGAAATAGGGGGGCAAACGCGCTAGAACTGATGTTAGACCCGAAAAATCGGGCGATTTGAGGCAGTATTGGCGGTAATCCCATGACAGAAATGGTCTATGGCACGGTCCCGGTTTATGCGGGTGACCCTATTCTCCCACGGTGGTGGCGGACAATTGACAAATGGACAATGGGCTGTGTGCTGATGCTGTTTGGCATTGGTTTGCTGCTGGGGTTGGCGTCGTCGCCCCCATTGGCCAGCAAAAACGGGCTTGAGCCGTTTCATTATGTAAGCCGTCAGGCGGTCTTTGGTGGGTTGGCGATGATTGCTATGCTGCTGACGTCGATGATGACCCCGCAGTTGGTCCGGCGCTTGGCAATTCTTGGATTTTTGGTCGCTTTTGTTGCCCTGATGGGCTTGCCGTTTTTCGGCACGGATTTCGGCAAAGGGGCGGTGCGTTGGTATTCGCTTGGCTTTGCATCGTTGCAGCCGTCGGAATTTCTTAAGCCCGGGTTTGTGGTCATGGCTGCGTGGCTGATGGCTGCCGCGCTTGAGATTGGTGGTCCGCCGGGTCGTTTGTATTCGTTCATCCTGACGATTGTGATTTGCACGTTTCTGGCGTTGCAGCCTGATTTCGGTCAAGCTGCCCTCGTGCTATTTTCATGGGGTGTGATGTATTTTGTCGCTGGTGCGCCGATGTTATTGCTTGCGGGGGTTTGCGCCGGAGTTGTCGCGGTTGGCTGGTTTGCTTATGCTAATTCCGAACATTTTGCCCGTCGGATTGACGGGTTTCTGAGCCCTGATTTGGACCCGACGACCCAGCTAGGCTATGCAACCAATGCGATCCGCGAAGGTGGGTTCTTTGGTGTTGGTGTCGGTGAAGGCCAAGTGAAGTGGTCGCTGCCCGATGCGCATACGGATTTCATTATTGCGGTTGCCGCCGAAGAATACGGGCTGATCTGTGTGCTTGTGATTATTGGGCTGTATAGTGTGATTGTCGTGCGCAGCCTGCTGCGTTTGCTCAAAGAGCGTGATCCGTTCATCCGCTTTGCCGGTACTGGCTTGGCTTGTGCGTTTGGCGTGCAGGCGATGATTAACATGGGGGTGGCTGTACGGTTGCTGCCGGCCAAGGGCATGACGCTGCCGTTTGTCAGCTATGGTGGCTCGTCGATCATTGCTGGCGGCATTGCGATGGGCATGTTGCTGGCGTTTACCCGCACCCGTCCGCAAGGTGAAATTGGTGATATTTTGATGCGTCGTGGCCGATGACAAAGTTACTTGTGATTGCCGCTGGTGGCACGGGCGGCCATATGTTTCCCGCCCAAGCATTGGCCGAGGCGATGTTGGCCCGTGGCTGGCGCGTTAAGCTGTCGACCGATGATCGTGGCGCCCGTTATGCGGGCGGGTTTCCCAATGCGGTCGAGATTAACGTGGTGAAGTCAGCGACGTTTGCCCGCGGTGGGATTGCGGCGAAGCTGGCTGTACCGTTCCGCATTCTGGCGGGTATTGGTGGTGCAAAGTGGCGCATGTTTCGTGAAAAACCGGACGTTGTTGTAGGCTTTGGCGGTTATCCCGCGATCCCGGCGATGGTGGCTGCGTACATTCACCGTGTGCCGCGCATGATTCATGAACAAAACGGCGTTTTGGGTCGCGTGAACCAAGTGTTTGCCAAGCGCGTGCATACCGTGGCTTGCGGCACATGGCCGACTGAATTGCCCGACGGTGTGATCGGTGTTGATGTGGGTAATCCTGTGCGTGCAGCGATCTTGGACCGCGCTGGTGCCGGATACATTCCGCCCGGTGACTGCCCGATGTCGATCCTCGTGATGGGCGGCAGTCAGGGTGCGCGGATTTTGTCTGATGTTGTCCCTGAGGCGATTGCGAGCCTGCCGAAAGAGCTGCGCCAAAATATCCGTGTGGCCCATCAGGCCCGCGCTGAAGACGGGATGCGCGTCGCGACATATTATGCGGATGCAGGCATTGATGCTAATGTGCAGCCGTTTTTTGATGACGTGCCAAAGCGGATGTCAGAGGCGCAATTGGTGATTACGCGGGCTGGCGCATCGACGATTGCTGATCTGACAGTGATCGGGCGCCCTGCGATTTTTGTGCCACTGGCGGCGGCTATTCGCGATGAGCAGACAGCCAACGCCCGCCAGATGGTTGATGCAGGTGCCGCGATTTTGATGCCTGAAAGCGAATTCACTGCGCCGGCTTTGGCGGAACAAATCATGGCTGTTTTGACCGACGGTGCTGCCGCTTTGAAAATGTCTCAATTGGCCACGGGATGTGGTAAACCCGATGCAACCGAGCGCCTTGTGGCGCTGGTCGAAGATTTGGCCGCTAAAGAATAAAGAAAGACGAGTTATGAACGCGACTGCAACCAAACTTCCCCTTGATGTGGGGCCGATCCACTTTGTCGGCATTGGCGGCATCGGCATGTCTGGTATTGCTGAAGTCCTGTTGGAGCATGGCTATACAGTGCAGGGATCCGACCTTAAATCGACGCCGATCACCGACCGTTTGGTTAAGCTTGGCGCGATTGTTTTTGAAGGACAGGTGGCTGCGAACTTGGCAGATGCAGAGGTTGTCGTAATCTCATCGGCGATCAAAACGGGCAACCCAGAGCTGGACGAAGCGCGCAGCAAAGGCCTGCCGATTGTCCGCCGCGCCGAAATGTTGGCCGAACTGATGCGCTTAAAATCAAACGTCGCCGTTGCCGGAACGCACGGCAAAACGACGACCACGACAATGGTTGCCGCGCTGCTGGATGAGGGCGGGATTGATCCGACGGTCATAAACGGCGGCATTATTCACGCCTATGGTTCCAACGCCCGTATGGGGCAGGGCGAATGGATGGTGGTTGAAGCCGACGAGAGTGACGGCACGTTTAATCGTCTGCCCGCGACCATCGCCATCGTGACCAACATTGACCCTGAACATATGGATCACTGGGGCACGATCGAGAACTTGCGTCAGGGGTTTTATGATTTTGTGTCGGGCATTCCATTCTACGGGCTGGCTGTGTGCTGCACCGACAACGCTGAGGTACAGGCGCTGGTTGGAAAGCTGACAGATCGCCGTGTGACGACCTATGGCTTTAATGCTCAGGCAGATGTGCGCGCAGTAAACTTGCATTATAGGGCAGGCGTCGCCCATTTTGATGTGGCGTTGCAGGCCGAAGGTGACATTATTGAGGGCTGCGAATTGCCGATGCCTGGTGACCACAACGTCAGCAATGCGCTGTCTGCGGTGGCTGTCGCACGTCATTTGGGGCTTAAGAAAGATGAAATCCGCAAAGCGCTAAAGGAATTTGGCGGCGTAAACCGTCGCTTTACGAAGGTGGGCGAAGTGAATGGTGTCACGATTATTGATGATTACGGTCATCATCCGGTAGAAATCACGGCGGTCTTAAAGGCGGCTCGTCAAGCCAGTGAAGGCCGCGTAATCGCTGTGCATCAACCGCACCGCTATACCCGTTTGCACCACCATTTTGATGAATTTTGCGCCTGTTTTAACGATGCCGATGTTGTTGGCATTGCTGATGTCTATTCTGCAGGTGAGGACGTGATTGAAGGTGCGACCCGTGATGATCTGGTTGCTGGCCTGATCCGCCACGGTCACCGTCATGCGAGTGCTGTGGCATCCGAGGATGATCTTGAACGGCTGGTGCGCGAACAGGCGAAACCTGGCGACATGGTTGTTTGTCTTGGCGCGGGTACGATTGGAGCATGGGCGATTGGACTGCCTGATCGCCTGAAAAAATGATGATCTCGCTGGTCATAGGGTGCATCTGGGTGCTGTTGTCTGTGGTTACGGCTTTGCTGCCGATGCACCGCCAATATGTGCCGGGGGTGACGCTGCTATTGTTGGCACCCGTGTTGATCATTTGGATCGGCGTTGATTTTGGCTGGATCGTCGGTGTGCTGTCGGCTGCCGCGTTTGTGTCGATGTTCCGTAATCCGTTGCGATATATTTACGCGCGCATGCGGGGCGAAAAACCGGAGATTCCGAAATGATGACCCTTTCATTGATATGTGCTGCCCTTTGGCTGGTGGTCGCCAATGTTATGGCGATGATCCCGTCAAAAGATAACCTGTGGCAACGCGCCTATTTGCTGATGGCGGTTGGTATTCCGCTGCTGGGTTGGGTGGTGTATCAAAACGGCCTTTGGATTGGATTGATTGCATTGGTCGCTGGCATGTCGGTGCTGCGCTGGCCCGTCGTTTACCTGACCCGTTGGGTCAAGCGATTGGTCTGGCGCGATGGCTGATTTGGCAGTGATAGCGGTGATGTTTGTGTCTGCGATGATCCCGTTTGCCGTGATGGCCCGTTTGATGTTGGCTCAGAAATCGGGATTTGCACTGACTATTATCTCGGTGTTGGCGGCGGGCGTCGCAATTTTCGTTTTTGCATCGACAACGCCTGTTGGCATTGATCCGATATTTGCGATTGGGGTGGCGATGGTGTCTATGTTGCCTGCGCTGATTGGAGCAGGGGCGGGCTCGCTTTTGGGTCATTTGTTGCTGCGCCGCAGGTTTAAGGACTAAGGCATGATCGAGAATTTACCGCAGGTGCGCGGCACATTGACCGCAAGTCGCAACCTTGCTGACCTGACATGGATGCGTGTAGGTGGCCCTGCAGATGTGCTGTTCCAGCCTGCTGATGTGGATGACTTGTCAGCGTTTATGGCCGCCCTTGACCCCAGTGTTCCTGTATTTCCAATGGGTGTCGGATCAAACCTGATCGTCCGTGATGGCGGCGTGTCTGGTGTGGTGATCCGGCTTGGGCGCGGCTTTAACGCGATCAGTTTTGACCGCCAAGTTGTGACTGCTGGAGCGGTGGCGTTGGATGCGCATGTGGCCCGCAAGGCAGCGGCTGTGGGGCTTGATCTGACGTTTCTACGCACCATTCCGGGCACAATTGGCGGCGCTGTGCGGATGAACGCGGGCTGTTATGGCAGCTATACGGCGGATGTTTTGCAAAGTGTCACTGTTGTAATGCGTGATGGTGCCGTGGTGGACTTGTCTGCTGCTAGTTTGCAGTTGGCGTACCGCAGTTCAGCCTTGGCTGATGGTGCAGTGATTGTGGGCGCAACTTTGTTGGCGCCTGCAGGGGACGCGGGTGCATTGGCCGCCCGCATGGATGACCAACTGGCAAAACGTGACGCAACGCAACCAACTAAGGACCGCACAGCGGGGTCCACATTTCGCAATCCCGCCGGATTTTCGTCGACGGGGCAGGCAGATGACGTGCATGACCTCAAGGCGTGGAAGGTCATTGATAACGCGGGCATGCGCGGTGCAACGCTTGGCGGGGCCGTCATGAACACCAAACATTCCAATTTTCTGACCAACGCGGGGGGCGCCACTGCCGCCGATTTGGAAGATTTGGGTGAGCTGGTGCGGAAAAAGGTTTACGATTCCAGTGGTATCACGCTAGAATGGGAAATTATGCGGGTAGGCAATCGTAACGGATCCTAATACGCTTAGTAATGAACAAATGCTCCTGAAATTTGGGGCAGGTCCTTGGCAGGACCAAATATAAATGACGGGTCGCAAAGGTCCGCGTTAAAGGTGGTGGGTTATGTCGAGCAGGGCAAACCCGAAAGTTGTTGTTTTGATGGGTGGCCCGTCGGCGGAACGTGATGTTTCACTGAGTTCGGGCACCGAATGCGCCGCAGCTTTACGGGAAACGGGGTATGACGTGATTGAGGTCGATGCTGGCCCCGATCTCGCTGCGCGTTTGACAGATATTTCCCCTGATGTTGTCTTCAACGCCCTGCATGGCCGTTGGGGCGAAGATGGCTGCGTGCAAGGTCTGCTTGAGTGGATGAAGATCCCGTATACGCATTCTGGCGTGATGGCGTCGGCTGTCACGATGGATAAGCAACGCACCAAGGACGTTTATTCAGCCCACGGTCTGCCCTTTGTGCATTCGGTGATCGCGACTTCTGCCGAAGTTCAGGCCGCACATGTTCTAAAACCACCCTATGTAGTGAAGCCGTTTAACGAAGGCTCTAGCGTTGGCATTTATATTGTTGCCGAGGATACAAATTGCCCGCCCAAGCTGGCGGCAGATATGCCCGAGCAAGTCATGGTCGAAACTTATGCCCCGGGCCGCGAGCTAACGACGACTGTGCTAGGCGACCGTGCTTTGACAGTGACCGATATCATCGTGGATGGCTGGTATGACTATCACGCCAAATACGCCGAAGGCGGATCGCGCCATGTTGTCCCCGCCGATATTCCGACGGATATTTTTGACGCATGTATGGATTATGCTGTGCGTGCTCATCGCGTTTTGGGTTGCCGCGGATTGACCCGCACTGATTTTCGTTGGGACGAAGCCCGCGGTTTGGATGGATTAATTTTGCTCGAGACGAACACACAACCCGGTATGACTCCAACGTCATTGGCCCCTGAACAGGCAGCAAAGATGGGCATTTCGTTCCCTGATATGTGCCGCTGGATTGTGGAGGATGCATCATGCGACCGCTAAGCGCGCCGCGCCGTGCCCGCGCATTGCCCCGCGATCCGGCCCCGTCCAAGTGGAAGTACCGCTATCAGCGCATGATGCTGACACCTGGGTTTCGCACATTGATCCGTGTTGGCGTGCCGCTTGCTTTGGTAGCGATCATCGCGAGCAGCTGGATTAGCCATGACGCGAACCGTGAAATGGCAGCTGCCAAGCTACAAGAGATGAAAAGAGGCGTGCAGCAGCGCCCTGAATTTATGGTTGCGGCGCTGGATGTGACTGGTGCAGACGCCGCATTGACGACGACTGTTTTAGCGCAACTGGCCGTCGCGTTCCCAATTTCATCGTTTGATCTTGATCTCGAAAATGTGCGTTCAAAGATAGAGGCATTGGATGGTGTTCGCTCTGCACGCGTGCGCGTTGGCGATGCCGGTGTTTTGAACGTGGTTATAACGCCGCGCGTGCCTGTAGCACTTTGGCGTGACGGTCTTGAATTACGCCTTTTGGACGAAGAGGGCACGTTTGCTGGGTCTGTGGCTACCCGTGCAGAACGGCTTGATCTGCCGTTAATCGCAGGTGACGGAGCGCAAACTCATATCGCGGAGGCGCTCGCGCTGTTCCGCGATGCCAAGCCGATTGCGGAGCGTGTACGCGGCCTTGTCCGCATGGGCGAACGCCGTTGGGACCTTGTTTTGGATCGCGACCAACGTATCTTGCTGCCGAGCGAAAGCCTTGTGGCTGCGCTTGATCGCGTCATTGTTTTGCATCAGGCCCGCGACATGCTGGACCGCGATGTCGCCGTTGTGGACATGCGCAATGGCAACCGACCTACATTAAGAATGAATAAAGAAGCCGCCGACGCATTTCGTCGCGTGAGCCATACAGAGGCAGACAACTAATGGGCGATTTATACGACAGCCAACGTGCAATGCGCAGAATGCGAAAAGCGGCTATGCAGCGTGGTGTGATTGCCATTTTGGACATCGGGACCAGCAAAATCGCCTGCCTCGTTCTTCGGTTTGATGGCCCAGAAACATTCCGTGATGCCGATGGCATGGGATCGCTTGCGGGGCAGTCATCGTTTCGTGTGATCGGTGCGGCCACAACCCGTTCGCGGGGTGTGAAATTCGGCGAAGTCGACGCGATGCAGGAAACTGAACGCGCAATTCGGACAGCCGTGCAGGCAGCCCAGAAAATGGCGAACGTCCGCGTTGACCACGTGATCGCCTGTATCGCTGGTGGTCGTCCCAAATCGTATGGCCTTGATGGTGCCGTTGATATCGAAAATGGTCTGGTCACAGACGGTGATATAGGCCGTGTTATGGCTGCATGTGACGTGCCTGATTATGGTGAAGAGCGTGACGTGTTGCATGCGCAACCGGTTAACTTTGCTTTGGATAATAGGTCTGGCATGGCTGATCCGCGTGGCCAAATTGGCAATCAACTGACTTGTGACATGCATATGTTGACCGTGGATAGCATCGCGCTGCAAAACATATTCTATTGCATCAAACGCTGTGATCTGGAATTGGCGGGCATTGCGTCGAGTGCCTATGCGTCCGGTATTTCGTCACTGGTTGAGGACGAACAGGAGCTTGGGGCGGCCTGTATCGATCTTGGTGGCGGGTCCACGAGCATTTCGGTGTTTATGAAGAAGCACATGATTTACGCCGATACCGTCCGTATGGGCGGGGACCATGTGACGGGTGATATTTCGATGGGTCTGTCGGTGCCGATGGCGACTGCAGAGCGGATCAAGACATTCTATGGCGGCGTGATGGCCACAGGCATGGATGACCGCGAAATGATTGAAATTGGCGGTGACACTGGCGATTTTGAACATGACCGCCGCACCGTATCGCGGGCCGAGTTGATCGGCATTATGCGCCCCCGTTTAGAAGAAATTCTTGAAGAGGTCCGCGCCCGGTTGGATGCCGCTGGGTTCGAGCATTTGCCATCCCAACAGATCGTTCTGACGGGTGGCGCAAGCCAAATTCCGGGCCTAGATGGACTGGCGTCCAAGATCCTTGGGCAGCAAGTGCGCCTTGGGCGTCCGCTACGTGTGCAAGGTCTGCCGCAGGCTGCGATCGGTCCGGCGTTTTCGGGTGCTGTTGGCCTGACGTTGTTTGCCGCGCACCCGCAAGACGAATGGTGGGATTTTGAAATTCCAGCCGACAAATACCCAGCGCGGTCGCTCAAGCGGGCCGTAAGATGGTTTAAGGACAACTGGTAATGCGCAAGATGTTGCCGATGAGCCCAAATCCGGCGTAAAAGTCGTAAAATATCCCCATATTTGGTGTTGATTTTGCGGTTTTTACGTGACCCGCAAGGATGATGGGTCTATTGTTCATCTAATTTCGAGAAAAAACCCCCGGTGGGACGGGCCCAAAAAAACAGGCGGACAGAGCAATGACATTGAACCTCTCCATTCCCGGTCAGGAAGAATTGAAACCACGTATCACTGTATTTGGTGTCGGTGGCGCAGGCGGCAACGCCGTCAATAACATGATCGAAAAAGAGTTGGACGGGGTTGAATTCGTCGTTGCCAACACTGACGCGCAAGCGCTGCAGCATGCCAAGGCCGGTGCCCGCATCCAAATGGGTGTAAAGGTAACGGAAGGTTTGGGTGCTGGTGCACGCGCAACTGTTGGCGCTGCTGCTGCTGAAGAAAGCATTGAGCAGATTGTCGACCACCTTGCTGGTGCGCACATGTGCTTTATCACTGCCGGAATGGGCGGGGGTACTGGGACTGGTGCTGCGCCGATTATTGCACAGGCTGCGCGTGAGCTTGGCGTTCTGACCGTTGGTGTTGTGACCAAGCCGTTCCAGTTTGAGGGCGGCAAGCGCATGAAGCAAGCGGATGAAGGTATTGAGGCCCTGCAAAAGGTCGTTGATACGCTAATCATTATTCCAAACCAGAACCTATTCCGTCTGGCCAATGAAAACACCACATTCACGGAAGCATTCCAGCTGGCTGATGATGTGCTGTATCAAGGTGTCAAAGGCGTGACTGACCTGATGGTCCGCCCGGGCCTGATCAACCTCGACTTTGCTGATGTTCGCGCCGTTATGGACGAAATGGGCAAGGCGATGATGGGCACAGGCGAAGCCGAAGGCGAAAACCGCGCTGTTCAAGCTGCGGAAAAAGCCATCGCAAACCCATTGCTCGACGAAATTTCGCTTGAAGGCGCGCGCGGCGTGTTGATCAACATCACAGGTGGCTACGACCTGACTTTGTTCGAACTCGACGAAGCAGCCAACAAAATCCGTGAAAAAGTTGACCCAGAAGCCAACATCATTGTGGGCTCCACGCTGGATACAAGCATGGACGGCAAAATGCGCGTTTCTGTTGTTGCTACTGGTATCGATGCAGCGATCCGCGCAGAAGATTTGCCGTTGCCGCGTCGTTCTATGGCTGCACCGCTTAAGCCACAGTTTCAGCCTGAGGCCGAAGTCGCACCAGTTGCAAAACCGATTGCTGCGCCTGTTGTTGCGGCACCGGTTGCTGCGCAATATGCCGCGCCTGCGCCTGCGGCCCAGACATTGTTTGAAGGTCTTGATGACGCCCGTCAGGTTGAGCCAGTCGAAGATGACTTTGCGGATATTCACGCAGCTTTGGCTGAAGCAGACGATCTTCCACCGCCTGCGTACACGCCACGCGCCGAACCGGTTCTGGAAGCACCTGAAGCGTTTGTTGCACCACGTGCGCCTGCTGCGGGCGTTCCATCACCAGAAGCAATGGCCCGTTTGCAGGCTGCGGCATCGAAGGCACCTGGTTACCAAGCGGCACCTGCAGCACCTGCTGTTGCAGAAGGTGAACGTCCACGGTTTGGCATTAATAGCCTGATAAATCGCATGACGGGGTCTGCTGCAGAGGCACAGCCACAGCGTGAACAGCCTCTGGTCACACCGATCTATGATGAACCAGCTGCAGAGGCTGATCCAGAGCAAGAGCGGATCGAAATCCCTGCTTTCCTGCGTCGTCAGGCGAACTAAGCTAAGCCCAACACGCCGCAATAAGATCAAAGCCGCCCCATGCGGGCGGCTTTTTTCGTTTATGAACAATGGACTGCCGAAGTATTTTGCGGATGTTTCAGGCTGTTGCAAAGTGTGAGTTGAGCGTTGCGCGCGGCACACTTAGTTAAGGCCCAACAAAGATGAATCATCTGTTAAGGCTACCCGCTTGCAAACTACGCTGAAGTCAAATGTCACATTTTCAGGGGCCGGCCTTCACACCGGCGCCCCAGTGATGCTTGTGTTGCGGCCTGCGCCTGCGAATAATGGCATTGTTTTTCGCCGTGTGGACATTGCTGGAGACAACGCGCTTACAGCCGTTTGGGATAATGTCGCTGTTTCACCTTTGAATACGCGTCTGACTAATTCTGCTGGCGTGACTGTATCGACGATCGAACACTTGATGGCCGCTTTGGCTGGCACGGGTGTGCACAATGTGGTCGTTGATATTGATGGTCCCGAAGTCCCGATCATGGATGGCAGTGCAGCCGCGTTTGTGCGTGGTATCGTCGGCGCGGGCCTGACCCGTCTTACTGCTCCGCTGTATGCGATTGAAATTCTGTCTGACGTAATTGTTGAAGATGGGCCTGCGATGGCGATGCTGTCACCGGCCACAAGTCTACAGATAGATTTTGATATTGATTTCGCTGATGCTGCAATCGGGCGTCAGGCCAAGACATTGAATATGGCAAATGGTGTATTTGTGCGCGAATTGTGTGACAGCCGCACATTCTGCAGATCATCGGACGTTGATGCAATGCGGGCCAATGGTCTCGCCTTGGGCGGAACATTGGAAAACGCGGTCGTTGTTGATGGTGATCAGGTACTAAGCCCGGGTGGTTTGCGCCACTCAGACGAGGCCGTGCGCCATAAGATGTTGGATGCATTGGGTGATTTGTATACGGCGGGCGCGCCGATCCTTGGCCGTTATACTGGTGTACGTGCTGGCCACGCGATGACAAACCGTTTGTTGCAGGCGCTTTTTGCGCAGCCAGATGCGTGGCGCATGACGCGATGTGACGCGAAAATCGCCGCCCGTTTGCCTGGTGTGGGCGTTAGTAAAGCCGATCTTTTCGCTGTTGCGTGATCGGAGTTTCGCGCAAGTGCGCAAAAGGCATTTTGCACCTGATTTTTCTATGCTAGACCAATGCGCAAGACGCCTGTGGGACAGACCCCAGAGCGACGTTTGAAGTGCAGGGGCGGTTGATGTCAAAAGCCAAGTTTCAGATCGGACGTGCTAGACGCACATTGGGTGGCGTGTCTGCCCTTGTTTTACTGATGTCATGTGGGGCGTTTGACCCTTCGCGCATAGGCGCGTTGGAAGAATACACTGCCGCCGAAATATTTGAGCGCGGCGAATACGAGCTTGAGCGCGGTCAACCTGATGACGCCGCAATCTATTTCGGCGAGATTGAGCGCCTGTATCCTTATTCAGATTTCGCCAAGCGTGCGCTAATTATGCAGGCCTTCGCCTTTCATAAGGACGGTGATTATCCAAATAGCCGAGCATCAGCCCAACGATATGTGGATTTTTATCCGGCGTCCGAGGACGCTGCTTATGCGCAGTATTTGTTGGCATTATCCTATTATGATCAAGTTGATGAAATTGGCCGCGATCAGGGGTTAACGTTCCAAGCGTTGCAGGCCTTGCGGACTGTGATCGAGGTCTATCCAGATACGGAATACGCGCGATCTTCAATCTTGAAATTTGATTTAGCCTTTGACCACCTTGCGGGCAAGGAAATGGAAATTGGGCGCTATTACCTAAAGCGCAAACATTATGCCGCTGCTGCGAACAGGTTCCGGATTGTGGTTGAGGACTTCCAGACGACATCACATACCGCAGAAGCGTTACACCGATTGGTCGAAAGCTATTTGTCGCTTGGGCTGACGGATGAAGCCCAGACGGCGGGCGCCATTTTGGGTCATAATTATCGATCGACTGAATGGTATCAAGATAGCTTTGCTTTGCTGACAGGGCAGGGGCTTATCATGTCGACTGCCGGTGATAGTTGGCTGTCGTCGGTATACCGCCAGGTTATTCGTGGCGAATGGCTTTGATAGGGGGATGGGTTAAAACCCATCCTACGCAGACATGCTCCGCCATATAGATATTCGCGATATGTTGATCATTGACCGGTTGGAACTGTCGTTCCAGCCCGGACTAAATGTGCTGACCGGTGAAACTGGTGCGGGTAAATCTATTTTGCTTGATAGTCTTGGCTTTGTCCTTGGCTGGCGGGGCCGTGCCGAACTGGTTCGTGCTGGCGCTGAACAGGGTGAAGTCACGGCTGCGTTTGATTTGCCAGCCAAACATGCGGGCCGGGCAGTGTTGGACGAGGCAGGCATCGAGATTGAGGACGGCGAGGTTATTCTGCGCCGCATCAACACCCGCGATGGTCGCAAAACCGCATGGATCAATGACCGCCGTGTGAGCGGTGATGTGCTGCGGAAATTGTCCGAGACGTTGGTCGAATTGCACGGTCAGCACGATGATCGCGGGTTACTGAACCCGCGCGGCCACCGTGATATGTTGGATGAATTCGCCACACTTGCCCCTGATATTGCTAAGTCCCGCGTGTCATGGCGTGCGTTGTCGGTTGCGTTCAAGGCGTTGATGGCTGCGGAGGCTCGTATCGCTGAGGCGCGCGCTGAAGAAGACTATCTGCGGCACGCTGTCGAAGAGCTCGACAAACTGATGCCAGAGCCGGGCGAAGAGGCCACTTTGGATACCCGCCGTCGCATGATGCAGGCTGCCGAGAAAATTCGCGCGGATATTATCAAAGCGTCTGAGGCAATTGGCCTGCACGGCGCTGATGGTATGGTGTCGGATGCAACCCGCTGGTTGGGTGGTGTGACGGACAAGGCTGACGGGGCTTTGGATGAACCGCTTGCCGCGCTTGAGCGTGCTGCATTGGCGCTCGATGAGGCCGGACAGGGCGTTGCCCGTTGCTTAGACCATTTGTCGTTTAATCCGTCCGAGTTAGAAGATGTCGAAGAGCGACTTTTTGCTATTCGCGGCTTGGCCCGCAAACACAGTGTCACCCCTGACGAGCTTGGAAATTTTGCCAATGACTTGCGTGGCCGCTTGGCAATTTTAGACGGAAGTGCCAATGATTTGATGTCCTTGGAGGGTGATCTTCAGACGGCCCAAGCTGCCTATGACGCTGGTGCTGACCGTTTGCGTGCTAAACGTGTGAAGGCTGCTAAAGCGTTGGACAAGGCGATGGCCGCCGAGCTTGCGCCATTGAAAATGGAGCGAGCGGTGTTTATCACCGAAGTCACAGATACGGATGCGGGGCCCGATGGTCGTGATGACGTATCATTCACTGTGGCCACCAATCCAGGCGCGCCTGCTGGACCGATCAATAAGATTGCATCTGGAGGAGAGCTGTCGCGGTTCTTACTTGCGCTTAAGGTCTGCCTGACGGCGACGGATGCTGGTTTGACGATGATCTTTGACGAGATTGACCGCGGTGTTGGTGGTGCGACTGCTGATGCGGTGGGTCGTCGTTTGGCGGAACTTGCGGCCCAAGGCCAGATTTTGGTTGTGACGCATTCGCCGCAGGTGGCCGCCCTTGGTGGTCATCACTGGCGCGTTGAAAAACACCAGACCAAGGATCGGACCATTTCAACGGTCGTGCCGTTGGATACTGATGCCCGCGTCGATGAAATTGCGCGCATGTTGTCCGGTGACACGATCACCGATGCCGCCCGCGAGGCTGCCCGCGCGCTAATGCTCTAGTTGGTCGGCGGTATTAGCTTGCCGGGGTTCATGAGTCCGTTTGGATCAAGCGCCGCCTTGATAGCGCCCATCACCGCCCAAGCCTCGCCGTGTTCGGCTTGCATATAGTTCAACTTCCCCATGCCAACCCCATGTTCACCAGTGATCGTACCACCCATCGCGAGCGCACGTTTGGACATACGCGCGGCGAGCGCTTTGGCGGTGACCATTTCAGACAGGCTTGTTGGATCGATCAATAGGATCGCATGAAAGTTTCCATCGCCGACGTGGCCCAGAATTGGTCCGGTTATACCGGATTGCGCGATATCGGTCTGGGTTTCCAATAATGCGTCCGCCAAGCGCGATATGGGGACGCAGACGTCGGTGACGATTGCTGTAGCCCCTTTGCGCGACGCAAGAATGGCATAATAGGCATCGTGCCGCATTTTCCATAGGCGGTTGCGGTCCTCGGTCTTGGATGACCACTCAAACCCATGACCACCGTGATCTACTGCGATTTCGCCAAAGGTTGCGGCGTCTTCGGTCACGGCTGTGTCTGATCCGTGGAATTCCACCAGTAAATGCGGACATGCAGGAAAATCAGCGCCTGAGTAGGCGTTGACCGCAAGCGCGCTGGCTGTGTCGACAAGTTCGACCCGCGCGACTTGGATGCCCATTTGAATGGCTGTAATCACGGCGTCAACTGCCCCTGCGACGGTATCAAATCCACAGATCGCGGATGATATCGCTTGCGGTTGGCCTTGCAGACGCAGGGTGATTTCCGTGATAATCCCTAGCGTTCCTTCTGATCCTACGAACAATCCGGTCAGGTCATACCCAGCGGATGACTTGCGTGCGCGGGTTCCTGTCTGGATCACCCGCCCATCAGCCAGCACAACTGTCAGCCCCATTACATTGTCGCGCATCGTGCCATAACGCACAGCGGTCGTGCCGGATGCACGGGTGGCTGTCATACCGCCAAGCGATGCATTTGCCCCTGGATCGACGGGAAAGAATAAGCCGGTATCGCGCAAATGCGTGTTGAGCGTCTCGCGCGTTACGCCCGGTTGTACGGTGGCGTCCATGTCTGCGGCGTTGATCGTTAAGACTGTTTCCATCCGGCTAAGATCGACCGTGACCCCGCCACGCGGGGCGAGGCTGTGCCCCTCAAGCGACGTGCCCGTGCCCCATGGGATTATAGGGCAATTATGGACTGCACAGGCTTTAACCACCTCTGCAACCTCGGCAGTCGACGTCGGATAGGCCACCGCATCGGGCGGCATATGGGCAAAGTGGGTTTCCGATTGCCCATGAATGTCCAAATCAGACTTGGACCGCGAGAGCCGATCCCCTAGAAGGGATGACAACGCATCTATTGCAGATGAAATACTCATGGCCGGAACCTTAGTGGACGCCGATTGCCAAGACCAGAGGTGGGGCAGCTATGTCAGGGCCGTTTTGGGCATTGATTGGACAAGGGGCGCATGATTTGCGTCGTGGTTGTACTGACGCATTTGCCATTATGAAATCACGCGGTCCATCCCAGTTGCAGTTCTGGTTCATTGCGCTGGCTATTGGGATCGCTGCGGGCTTTGCTGCATTGTTTTTTCGACTTGGGATCAATTGGTTACAAGGTGCGCTGTATGGCACAGATGATACTGCCAATTTGCATAGCTTCGTGGCCGACTTGGCATGGTATCAGATTTTGCTGTTACCGATTTGTGGCGGTTTGCTTGTTGGGCTGATCCTGCATTGGTTCACTGATGACGGGCGTGTCCGATCGGTCAGTGATGTGATCGAAGGGGCTGCGCTGAACGAAGGCTGCGTCACAGTGCGCCAAGGAATCGCCTCGGCTGTTGCCAGTCTGATTACTCTGTCCACCGGTGGGTCGTCTGGCCGAGAAGGTCCCGTCGTGCATTTGGCCGCTGTCTTGTCGACATTGGTGAACCGCTGGTTGGGCGCAAACGGCATTACAGGGCGTGACTTGCTGGGCTGCGCTGTTGCCGCGGGTGTTTCCGCCAGTTTTAACGCCCCATTGGCAGGCGCGTTGTTCGCGCTCGAGGTCGTGTTGCGCCATTTCGCAGTGCATGCATTCGCGCCAATTGTGATTGCATCCGTGGCAGGCACGGTGATCAACCGTTTGGCATTTGGGGACGTCACAGAGTTTGTCTTACCCGTTCAAAACGCCTTGGGGTTCTATGTCGAATTGCCCGCGTTCCTGATCCTTGGGCTGGTCTGTGGGTTGGTCGCCGTTGTCCTTATGCGCGCGATTTTCTGGGCTGAAGATATGGCGACAGGCCTGCAAGCTGCCATTGGACTGCCACGTTATCTGCGACCTATGGTTGCGGGTGCGATGTTGGGCGGGCTTGCTATCTTTTGGCCACATATCATCGGGGTCGGGTACGAGACCACCTCTGCAGCACTTACCGGGCAGTTGGTCCTGCACGAGGCGATTGTGTTTGCGATGCTCAAGGTGGTGGCGGTTGCGATCACCATCGGTGGGCGCATGGGCGGCGGTGTATTTTCTCCGTCTTTGATGGTGGGCGCGCTAACGGGGCTAGCGTTTGGCATGATTGCCACCAGCATCTTGCCAAACGTGTCGGGCGAAGGCACGATTTATGCGTTGGCAGGCATGGGAGCCGTTGCTGCAGCCGTTTTGGGCGCGCCGATTTCCACGACGCTGATCGTGTTTGAATTGACGGGTGACTGGCAGACCGCAATGGCCGTGATGGTGTCGGTGTCTTTGTCGACCGCACTGGCGTCATCATTGGTGGATCGGTCGTTTTTCTTAACCCAGTTGGAACGTCGCAATGTGCATTTGGCGGCTGGCCCGCAGGCATACTTGCTTGCCACATTCCGCGTCGCCACGATTATGCGTCCGATGGATGCCAAACGCGCAGCCCCCGAAGACGCCTGCTGGGAACTGATTGGCGAAGGGGTATATATCGACGGCAATGCCACGCTGGAACAAGCCATGCCCATGTTTGAGCAGGGCAATCACGGGTTTATTCCAGTGGTCAGCCTTGGCAGTGATGAAAGCCCGCCAGAGTTATGGGGCGCGCTTTTTCAGGTTGATGCGCTACGCAACATGAACACCGCACTGGCCGAAACCGCCCGCGAAGAACATTCTTAAAGCTGTTCGACCGCTGCCTTGCCTGGAAAGAACGCCAGATAATCTTTGATCTGTGCGACGGCATCATTTGGGCCTTCATAGGACCAAGCTGCGTCTTTCATTTCACCGCTTTTGGCGATGATCGAATAATAGCTGGCGGTGCCTTTTTGCGGGCATGATGATGTTGTCTCGGACGGGTCCAGGAATGCCATCGCGATGTCACCACGCGGGAAATAAACGACGGGCGGATAATTCCCTTCGATCAATTCCAGCGCATTGCGGCTTTCGCCCAACACTGCCCCAGCAGCCCGAACAACCCATGTCCCACCAGCGGGGCGAATTTTGATATCATCGGTCATGGTGTCATTCCTTTATGGGTCACAATGGGGCGCAGGCGGACACAAGCCAATCGGCGGTAACCCCGTCGACATGCGACCCAAGAAGAGCGATTGTATCGCGATGATACTGATCAATCCAGTCCTGTTCGGTGCGGCAGATTGACGACAGGTCGATCAAGCGCCGATCAAGCGGCACAAGCGTCAAGGTCTCGAACGCCAGCATGTCGCGGTCGTCGATCCCTTTGGGGGCAGGGACCACAGTGATCAGGTTTTCAATACGGATCCCAAACGCCCCTTCGCGGTAATATCCGGGTTCATTGCTGACGATCATCCCAACCTCAAGCGGGATGGTGGAGCGGCGCGAAATCCCCTGCGGGCCTTCATGTACGCTGAGGTAACTACCGATCCCGTGGCCGGTGCCATGATCATAATCCATGCCTGCCGACCAAAGCGGGAACCGTGCCAGCGCATCAAGATGTTGACCGCCGACCCCTTTGGGGAACTGCGCGCGCGACAATGCGATCATGCCTTGCAGAACACGGGTGTAACACATGCGATGTTCGTCGGTCGGTTCGCCCACAATGATCGTGCGGGTGATGTCGGTTGTGCCATCGACGTATTGACCACCGCTGTCGACCAACAACAGCTCGCCAGTTTTGACGGGCGCGTTTGTGTCTTCAGTCACGCGGTAATGCACGATTGCGCCGTGGGCACCCGCGCCACAAATCGTCTCGAAACTGATGTCACGCAGGGCATTGGTGTCGCGTCGGAACGTTTCCAGCTTCTTGACGACATCGATCTCGGTTAAGTGACCCTTAGGGGCCTGTGCATCAAGCCAAGCCAAAAACCGCACCATAGCCACACCGTCGCGACAGGCAGCGGCACGCGCGCCTGCGATTTCAACTTCGGTCTTGATTGCTTTTGGCAACAAACAAGGGTCGGGGGCGTGTTCAACAGTTGTGGTCAACGCACGGCGCACCGCATCAGGGGCCGATTTTGGATCAATCTGCACGGTGCCCGTCAATGCTGTGATCGCACGAGTGAACCCTGCGATATCATGAACTGTTATATCTGTGCCAAGGTGGCCCGCGATGGCATCCACCTTGTTCAGGCCAGCGAACAGATCAACCGCGCCGGATTTGTGCAAAACTGCAAAGGCCTGCGGAACGGGGTTTCGCTCAATATCCGCGCCGCGGATGTTCAAAAGCCACGCGATGCTATCGGGCAGGGTAATCACAGCTGTATCTGCATTCAGCGCGCTGCCAAGTCGGGCGCGTTTGGATGCGCTGTCTTCACCTGTCAGGCTGACGTCCTGGGCGAAAAACGGGGCCATTGGTGCGCTTGGTTGATCGTTCCAGATTTCGTCGATTAGGTTTGTGGTTGGGCACATCTGCATACCATCTAACGCTGCGGTCAGGTCTTTGATGCCCCGCACACTGTGCAACCAAGGATCAAAGCCGATTTTTGCGCCTGTTTGCAGATTGGCTGCGATCCACTGTGCGGCGGATGTTTCGGGCCAATGTACGGGCGTGAAATCCGCTGCAATCTGATCACGGACCTGAACGCGGTAGCGCCCATCAATGAACACGCCGGCATCATCAGCGGTCGTGATGCAAAAGCCGGCTGATCCGGTAAACCCAGTTAACCATGCCAAACGGGCATCGCGCGGGGCGACATATTCGCCTTGATGTGCATCCGCACGCGGCACGAAAAACGCATCCACGCCATGTTTTGCCATTGCCGCCCGTAATGCTCTCAGCCGTGGTGGGCCCTGTTGCGGCGATGAGCTGCTTTCAAAAGTCTGAAACATTGCACACGGCTCCTTATTGTGTTGGCCAAAATCACGTTTGCCAGAGGCACTAGTTCCCCAACGGAATGGGCCGTTATCCAACGTTTTTCATGCCTAAAACGCGGGCGCGTTTGCGTGGATCGTCGTCGAACAAACTGGCA
>TARA_B110000211_G_scaffold15424_1_pt1 | contig 37000 bp, 33 predicted proteins | sample TARA_B110000211 | Tara Oceans TARA_B110000211 (sample SAMEA4397516) | marine metagenome | biome: Polar Biome; feature: [DCM] deep chlorophyll maximum layer (ENVO:01000326); material: water (ENVO:00002006), including particulate matter (ENVO:01000060) such as... | depth 30 m
TTAATGCAGATGAACCAGCAATAAAACTTCGCCGCTTCAATAAAAGTGGACTTTTCATTTTATATCTCTTTTCTAAGTTATAAAGTAATTTTTTAATTTTTTAAAGCATACATAATAAAATATGAATATGTCTAGTTAATTTAAATATCCAATAAACCATTAAATATAAATTTTTAAATCAAATTTTGACATTAAAAAGTATTTATTTGCCTTTGGCTTCCTGTAGTGCTTTAGACCATTTATTAGAATTGTATATTTGAGAATTAAATACAAATTAAATAACGAACTGCTAGGAAAAATCATGCTTCACGTGTTAACGAATAATATTTTACCGGTGTTTTCTATACTTGCGCTTGGTTTCATTTGTGGCCGAATTAGTTTAATCTCCCGTACTGAAGCGACTACGTTAAATAGAATTGCTTTTTTGATATTACAGCCAGTACTTATCTTTCCTTTAATAAGTAGTGCTGATTTAAGTTCATTTCATTTTGATGCAGTAGCAATTTATGGATTAAGCCAGGTAATTGTATTTTTAATCACGTTTTTTATATGCATTTCATTACTAAAGCTTGAACTAGTTGAATCATGGCTACTTGCAATGTGCACTATTTTTGTAAATGGCTTGCTATATATTTGGCCTATTTCTTCTTTAATTTATGGTGCTGATATGAACTATCCAATCACCGCACTTGTGATTTGGGATGCATCAATTATGTTTGCTTTTTTCATTATTTCAACTGATTTTCTGAACAATAAAAACTCAAAATTAAAACCCATATTGTTTAGACTTCTTAAAAACCCGGTTTTAATTGCTATAGTTTTGGGTGCTGTGGCTAATATAATAGGTTTTACAACTCCTGAACCATTGCGTCTTGCCATGAAGTTTTCAGGAGCAGCAGCTGCGCCTTTAACGCTCTTAGCCCTTGGCGTGGTTTTATCATTTCATTCTTTGATACCGTCAAAGTCGATTACAATTATAGTGTTGATAAAATTGCTGCTTCTTCCACTGGTAGTTTGGTCATTTCTAAAAATTGGAACTCGCCCAGATATTTGGAACGATTTAAGTGTTCTGAACGCCGCTGGACCAGCAGGTGCAATGGCTTTTGCTCTTGCTATGTTGCACAACGTAAAGACGGACAAAATTGCTTTGGTTATTATTTGGACATCTGTACTGTCACTTTTTTCATTAGCATGGTTAGCATAAGTTTTATGACTAATCTTTAAATATTAGTATATGGATTGAAAAATCCATCAGCTACGGCATTATCTAGAAAAATATTTAATGCAGCTATTCTAGGATTATTATGTATTGGAAGAACCATCGCCTGTTTGACAGAAGTCAGGGTCCCATGTAAAATTCTTATATTTTTATTTTCATTAAAATACTGTTCAAGCGAGGCGCGTACTCCTACTACAGCATCGTAAGATCCTACTTGGAATTCAAAAAAACTTTCGAATGGTGTACCTGAATATTTTAATTTGGCATTTTTAAGTGTTTTGTTTAGATATATTTCATATGCTGATCCTGATGAAGTCACAATATTTATACCCTTTCGGTCTATATCTTTAGTATGATATAAACTTGAATTGGCATGAACTGCATAGGTAATATCAATTGTTGAATAAGGGTTAGTAAACGTAACTTTTTCAGCGCGTGGTTTATTAATAGCTAAAAATCCAACATCCCACGCATTTGAAACTGTATCGGAAAGAACGTTTCCTGCGCTCTCATAAATAATTGGTATTATTTGAGCATCAATTTCATTTGCTAGTCGTTGTGCGAGGGCAGGGCTGACGCCGAGGTAACTATTGTCCACTGATTGTATTAAAGCTTGATTCCCAATATTATAGGCAACACGTAAAGTGCCGTTTTTACAAATTTTTTTTAAACTATTTTGCATATATACCTTCAAGAAATGCTGACCTCTGTATGTTAATTATTTCTTTATATTTACTATTTTTCATAAATTTGTGTGATAATTTCATATTTTTCTAAATATTCTTTTTAGAAAAAATCATTCCAACAATTGTAATTGGTGACACTTTAATTAACACTTTTGCCTGGTGTATTTTTATTATTTCATGAACAATTGTTAAACCTAATCCTGAACCTTCACTAGATGGACCTTGAGTAAACCGTTCAAATATTTTATTTTTAAGATTATTTGGTATGGGTAATCCGTCATTTTCTACAGATAAATAAATATTTTTTTCGTTACTAGCTATTTTTACCTCTATGAATGTCTGTGCGCCACCGCCATGTGATACCGCATTATCTATTAAATTTTGTATGGCTTCAGTTAATAAAAATTCATCGCCATGAATAACTGTTTGAAAACTGGGCACATCAATTGAAAATGTTATTTCTTTATTTAATATTTTAGTAGCATAACGTGTTCCAATTCTTCGAACTAAATTGTTTAGATCTAATTTTTCTAATTTAGAAGCGCGTCCATCTAACCGTTCTAAAGATAATAATTGTTCTGTAATGCGTGCTGCTAGACGAGTTTCTATAAGCAATTCTGACGCTCTTGATTTTGCTTCAGTAAGAGTTCGAGCATTTGCTGTAGCTTGAGCCATAGTATGAATGCCGGAAATTGGATTTCTCAATTGGTGTGCTGCGTTTGAAATGAAACGATCTCTAGCGGTTTGGGCATTAATTAATTCACGAAATAAATCATTTAATCGTGAAACGATGCCCTGAGTTTCTTTGGGGACATGTCTAATGATGGGGCTAAGATCATCAGCTGAACGTTTTTTTATGGCGTCCTCTAAATCTGCCAATGGCTTAAGGCTTAATTTAATTCCAATTAAAACTAATGCGGCCACTAAAAAAATAAGAAATGCAGTAAGTATGCCTGTTCTAAGGGCAAGATTTAGGGCAAACTGTTTGCGAAGTTCCAAGGTTTGCCAGGCCGTCACTACGGCGGTTCCAAAAATGCCATCCACATTTGTATTTTCTGCTAATTGAACTACCCTAACAGCTATTCCTAAATGGCTAGCGTTAAATAATTTGGGTTTATTTAAACTCAACGCTGTTTTTTTCTTTTGAACTGGAGGAGATGAATATCCAGTTATGAAACTACCGTCGGGACCATATATATGGTAAAATACATTCCCACCACTTGCTTGCTGGAATAACCCTAGAGTAGTCTCTGATAAGCTGTCGCCTTCGGATAACGTTACATCGCGCGAAATTGCGAAAGCTAACATCATTAGATTGCGATCAAAGATTTCTTCTGCTGTTTTTTTTGCATCATCAATGCGCCAAAGCATTGCTAGTGATGATACTATAATTAATGGTAATAATATTAATATTAAAAGTCGTAATTTTAAGGATTTTTCCATAAACTTCATTTTTTAAAGCTCATCAAATAGCCTAACCCACGAGCTACTTTTATTTCAATTCCATATGGTGATAATCGTTTTCTCAATCTGGAAATATAAACCTCCACAACCTTTTCTTCAATGTCGGCTCCTACGCCATAGAGATGGTTCGCAAGATCAGATTTTGGTACAATCTGATCTGGTCGATCTATTAAACATTCAAAAGTTGCCAATTCACGTCGTGGTAAATTTAGATCAGTATTATTTATAAGAAGTCTTCGACCTTTTTGGTCAAAAGTTAATTTACCAATTTTTTCAAAATTACCTGCGCTCCGGGGTCTGCGGCGAATTAATGCACGAATTCGGGCATCTAATTCATCTATTTCGAAAGGTTTTATAAGATAATCATCTGCGCCTGCATCAAGGCCTCTTACGCGATCTTTAGTATCACCTCTTGCTGTCAATAATATCACTGGCGTTTGATCACCATTTTTTCGCATTTCTTTAAGTATATCTATTCCGCTACGACTTGGTAAGTTAATGTCTAAAACTACTATATCAGCTTTTTCCTGTTTCAAAAAAATAGAACCCAATTCACCATCATTTAAAACATCGACAGCATGCCCCTGATCACGGAATTGGTGTGCGAGCCCGTTGGCAAGTGTTTTATTATCTTCTATTACAACAATCCGCATATTTGTCTCTTCTGAAAGCTTGGTGCAAGGTTGATCAGTAATAATTATAAAATCAAGAGGCGAATTGTTGCTTTGATTGTTTTGGCCTTAGTAGTTAAGGCTTTTTGGGAGGAAAATAAATGATATTTAATAAATTAACACGCCATTTTGCAATGGCTATTACTGCAAGTGCTGCAATTGCATTACCTGCTTCAGCTGATGTAAATATGGCTGGTAAAACGATTGAATGGACAATTCCATTTTCTGAAACTGGTGGTTCTGCAAAGTGGGCTAATTTTTTTGCGCCACTTTTATCTGAAGCTTTGCCAGGTAATCCAACTGTTGTTGTTAAGTTTATGCCAGGTGCAGGTTCGACTAAAGGTGCTAACTGGTTTCAAGAACAACCTGCTGGTGATGGAACAGTAATGTTTGGTTCTTCTGGATCAACGCAGTTTCCATATCTGTTAGGTGATCCTCGTGTGCGTTATGAATACAAAGACTGGAATCCAGTAATGGCAACTGGTACTGGTGGTGTTGCTTATTTAAATCCTGAGGCTGGTGCTAAATTTGATGGTACTGCAAATAATTTAAAAGACATCACCTTTATTTATGGGAATCAAGGTGCGACGCGGTTGGATTTAGTTCCCGCATTGGCTTGGGAAATGCTTGGGATGAATGTTGAACATGTTTTAGGTATTAAAGGACGTGGTGATGGTCGAAAAATGTTCGAGAGTGGTGAAGCAACAATAGATTACCAAACGTCTTCGGGATATTTAAAAGGGTCTGCGGAACTTGTTGCCGCGGGTAAAGCTGTGCCTATGATGACTTGGGGTTCAATAGACTCGACTGGTAATATTGTACGTGACCCAACATTTCCAGATATGCCTACATTTAAAGAAGTTTGTGATGCTACTGATGGTTGTGAAACTTCTGGCGAAGCATGGGATGCATGGAAAGCATTTTTTGTTGCAGGATTTCCATCACAAAAGTTGGCATTTTTACCAGCTGGTACACCACAAGACGTAATTGATACATTTATTAATGCGTTTGCCAAAATTAAAGCTCGATCAGATTTTGAAACTCTTTCTGCTAAGCGTTTAGGCAAATACCCAATGTATATAGGTGTTGATGCTAAAACAGCATTAGGTAATGCAACAACGGTTTCCGCTAGTGCTAAATTATACGTTATTGATTGGTTGAAAGCAGATTTTGGTGTTGATTTGAAGAAGTAAAATCTATTTTTTGAATGCCCCAGTTGCATTTCTGGGGCATTTTTATAAGTGGATGAAAGGCAACTTGTGTGGATATTTTTCTTGAAGCTTTACCTGCTCTTACTCAAGCTTGGGCATTAATTTTACAACCGGCTGTTTTAGGTTACTTAGTTATGGGTGTAATGATGGGGCTTTGTATAGGCGTTTTCCCAGGCCTTGGTGGAATTGCTGGATTATCTCTGTTACTACCCTTCATGTTTGGAATGGATCCTATGTTGGGTCTAGCTCTAATGATTGGTATGGTAGCAGTAGTGCCAACTTCTGATACGTTTGCTTCAGTTCTTATGGGAATTCCAGGATCTTCAGCTTCCCAAGCAACTGTACTTGATGGTTTCCCTATGGCTAAGCAGGGTAAGGCTGCGCGCGCTTTATCAGCAGCTTTTGCATCCTCATTGTTTGGTGGGCTAATAGGTGCTGCATTCTTAACAATTTTCATTCTTGTTGCACGTCCTGTTGTGTTGTTATTTAAATCGCCTGAATTACTGATGGTGTCAGTATTTGGTCTTTCTATGGTAGGTATCTTAGCTGGACGAATTGCAATTAAAGGAATCGTCGCGGCTGGAATTGGTATGTTGGTTGGGACAATTGGTGAAGGACCCTTCAACGGGGAACTGCGGATGTCTAGTTATGACTTTATCTATTTAACTGATGGCTTAAAATTAGTAATTGTAGGACTAGGTATCTTTGCTATTCCTGAAATTATTGCACTGCTACGCCATGATAAAGCAATTTCTGAAAAACAAAGTTTGGGTGGTGGTTGGATTGATGGCCTTAAAGACTGGTGGTTGAACAGATGGCTGTCTGTAAGATGCTCACTTATAGGTGTTATTGTTGGTATAATTCCTGGTTTGGGGGGATCTGTTGTTGATTGGATTGCGTATGGACATGCTGTTCAGACAACAAGGGATAAATCCCAGTTTGGTAAAGGCGAAATTCGAGGAGTTATAGGCCCTGAAAGTTCAAATAATGCAAAAGAAGGTGGAGGGTTAGTTCCCACATTATTATTTGGTATCCCTGGTTCAGGTTCTATGGCAGTTTTCATAGGTGCATTGGCATTGCTTGGAAATGGGATTGATGTTGGTCCTTCTTTATTAGAAAATAATTTAGATTTTACCTATTCAATTGTTTGGCTTTTAGCTCTTGCTAATGTTGTTGGCACAATTTTCTGTATAGCTATGGCCAGTACAATAGCAAAATTAACAAATATTAGATTTGCATTACTTGCCCCATTTATATTTATGATTATTTCGTTCGCAGCGTTTCAGTCTGGCCAAAATTTAATGGACCTTGTTGCACTTTTTTCTATTGGGTTTCTAGGAATTATGATGCGACGATTTGATTGGTCGCGACCAGCGTTTTTAATTGGATTTGTTTTGTCTAACCCAGTCGAAAACTATTCAAATAATGCTAGCCAAATTGCCGGTATAAGGTTTAGGCAAGGTTGGGATATAGGCATGGAATACTTAGCATCACCAATTGTAATAATTCTAATTATTATTACGGTTTTCTCTATTGTTTTTGGGCTACGTCAAGCAAAAAATATATTGGCTGAAGGTGATGTTGGATCTGGAAGTAAGCGTGCTCCTTTGGTTTTTTTACTAATTTTGACAGGATTTATTTTTTATGCACTTATTAATACTGCAACAATTCCTGACTATGCTAAAACAGATAGAGTATTCCCAGTATTTGTAGCCAGTATATCATTTTTCGGTGCTTTAGTATTACTTATTCAAATGATGATTACCTCAGAAGCGCATACATTATTTGCCGATCGTGAAACTAATGGTGATGATGGAAATGCAGCTTATGCTCTTTGGCCAACATTGGGATGGTTCGCTTTTTTATTAGTCTTAACATCAATCATAGGATTCATACTTGCTCTTGGTATTTTTTTAATAAGTTTTTTGCGAATAAGAGCAAACCTTAATTGGGTGCATGCAGTACTTTATGCTTCAGCTGGTATCAGTTTTATGATGTTTATGGCTTGGACCTTAGGGCGCGATTTTCCACCTGGTCTTTTGCAGCTTTATTTCAAATATTTGCCGTGGCCTTTTTCATGAAAGTTAATCTAATGACTCAAGTTGGAATTCAATATTTGTTTATGCGGGGAGGTACATCTCGTGGCCCATATTTTAATCGTGCTGACTTACCTCAAGATTTAGAAACGCTTGAAAAAGTATTAGTTGCTGTCATTGGCTCTGGTCATCCTTTGAATATTGATGGAATCGGTGGGGGGAATGCTGTAACAACTAAAGTTGCAATGTTATCAACATCTGATGATAATTGGGCAGATATTGATTATTTTTTTGCACAGGTCAGTGTTGAAGATGGCATTGTTGATTTCAAACCAACTTGTGGAAATATTTTATCTGCTGTGGGCGCGGCATCCCTTGAAATGGGATTGCATCCAATAAGTGAGGGTGAAACTGAAATTAAAATACGTGCTGTTAATACTGGTGCTAAAATTGTTGCCAAAGTCTCTACTCCTAATAGTGAAATTACTTATAGTGGATATACGGAAATTGATGGCGTTCCGGGAATGGCAGCAAGAGTCGAGCTTAATTTTATGGAAGTCGCTGGATCATCCACAGGTTTATTTTTGCCTACAGGGAAACTAACAGATGAGATTAATGGAATTAATGTAACTTGTATGGATGTGGCAATGCCGATGGTGATTGCTAGGGCATCAGATTTTGGTTTAAATGGTAACGAAAGTTCTAAAGAATTAGATTTAAATCGTGATTTTTTTAAGAAAATGGAAGCAATTCGAATTAAAGCTGGTGCTTTAATGGGAATGGGGGATTGTTCTAAATCAGTAACTCCAAAATTTGGTTTATTAGCAAAGGCTTCACAGGGTGGAACTATTGCGGCTCGATATTTTATGCCCTGGACAACTCACCCAACCATGGCTGTTACAGGTAGCCAATGTTTGGCCTCTTGTGCACTTACACCAGGGACTATTGCTCACGAGTTACTTCCTGCGCCCAAAACCTGCCCAACCGCAGTTGTCTTGGAACATCCAATGGGTCAAATGGAGGTCGTTGTTGATTATGATTTGAATAATGAGGTTTTCTCCCATAAGTCAGCTGGCATAGTTAGGACATGTCGTAAGTTAGCTCAAGGAACAGTTTTTATTCCCAAAGATATCTGGGCTGTTTGATTTTTTAACCCTAGAAATATTATATATTTTAAAACATGCTTTGAACGGATTTTCATATGATATTTACTAATATTTGTATTGGACATGGCTTAATGTATTTTAAACATTCACATTTTTCATTTGATTGTGATATTTTTAGAATATTTACGGTTCTAGAAATTAAAATATGCAGATTTCGATCTCTGATATTGCTGCAAAAAGACTGCGTGGGTGGATTTTGAAACTTGCTATTTTAGACGATTGGTTTGATACTTTACGTGGATTGCCTTGTTATAAAAAGCTGCATGAAATTGATGTAACCGTTTTTACTGACCATGTACAAGATACTGCAATTCTTTCCGATCGTTTGAAAGAATTTGATGCGTTAGTTTTATTTCGGGAACGTACGTCTATTACCGCAGAGCTTCTTGATCAATTGCCAAATTTGAAATTGATATCACAGCGAAGTGTATATCCTCATATTGATGTTGAAGCTTGTTCTAGAAACAATGTTTTACTTTGTTCCAGCATGCATGCTGGAACGCCATCTTTTGCTGCAGCAGAACATACTTGGGGGCTTATATTAGCTTCTATGCGGCAAATACCTCAACAAATGCAAAGTTTGCAATCAGGAAATTGGCAAATGGGTGTTGGTAAGACACTCCATGGGCGCACGCTTGGTCTTTATGGGTATGGTCGAATATCTAAGGCTGTAAATAACTATGCTAAAGCGTTTGGAATGAATGTTATTTGGTGGGCGTCAGATGAAGGCCGTAAACGAGCAGAGTTGGATGGACATATAATAAGTGCAAGTCGGGAAACTTTTTTTTCTGAAGCCGATGTGATTTCTATTCATGTTAGATTAAAGCAAAATACGCATGAAATAATTCAAGATATTGATTTCAGATTGATGGGTAAAGATGCACTGTTTGTTAATACGTCTAGAGCCAAATTAATTGTACCTGGGGCATTATTGAATGCTTTAAATAATGGGCGACCAGGTCATGCTGCAATAGATGTTTTTGACCAAGAGCCAATAACTGATAATAAAAATGAATTAGCAAACCATCCAAATATTATTTGTACACCCCATATTGGGTTTGTTACAGAAGATGAGTTTGAATTGCAGTTTTCAGATATTTTTGAGCAAGTTATTAAATTCAAAGAGGGTAAACCAATTAATGTGATTAATGCTATTTTGGTTGGTTGAATAATCGGGCAAATAACGGTGCACCAAGAATTACTATAAAAATACGAAAAATATGATGTGCAACTACAAATGTCATATCAGCACCCACAATAAGTGTAAGAACTACTAGTTCTGCTTGACCCCCTGGAGCTAGAGCTAGGATCGCTTCACGTGGGTCAGCGAGATCAAGAAATTGAATAAATCCTACAAATACAATGGTTAATACGACTAAAATTACACAGAAACCAAGACCTGCAGTTACGTCTCGACGTATTTCGGCTGATGTAATACCAGTGTATTTTACTCCAATAGTTATTCCAATAAAGAATTGTGCCATCCATATTGCCTCTGCAGGTGGGCGGTGATTTAAAACTCCTAGAAGACTTGCTATAGCGGCTAAAATTAAGGGCCCCAAAATTGAAGCGCCTACCATGCCAAAATATTTTGCAATTTGCCATCCTAGAAGGCCGCAAAGTATCATTATAAATATTTCTGAAATTGGCAAATTATTTACTAATATTCCTGGAGGGTTATTCAGATCTGCATTCCAATAGAGTTTAAGTAGAACTGGTAGAGCTATGACTATCACAAGTACTCGTGTGGCATGTATTAATGACATTGTACGTACATTGCCGCCGGCCTCTTCTCCAAATACAAGCATATCTTGAAGTCCACCTGGCATTGCTGAATAGTAACTTGTTGCCCAGTCGTAACCCCATAGTTTTTGAAAATATGGGATACCAATTAGCCCAATTATAAAAACCATGATGGGAATTAATAACATTGTAGCCCAGAGGTCTGATAAATTATTTAAAAAGGCCACAGTAATTGTTGCTCCGACCGCAACACCTAAAATTGTACGCATTGCATCATTTATTGGTTTAATTGCCGATAATTTCATGCCCAGTAGAGCAACAAAAAGACATGCAAATAATGGTCCAAAAAGCCATGGAAGTGGTATGTTTAAAAGTAAAGATACGCCAACTCCAACAAGTGCTATTATGTGGGTTTTGACTTGATTAAGTAGCATTAGTTTAAGCCAAGTAAACGGTAGTCCAGGGATGTTTCCATATGTATTGTCATGGCTCCACTTGCTTCTTGGTCATCCCCTTTTGATAAAGCATCTATAATAGCTTGATGTTGAATGAATACTGACTTTACTCGTTCTGGTGTAGTTAGGGTCGTATGCCCAAGTATTACTAAAATGGTAGATAAATTTTTATAACTATTGGCCAGATACCTGTTTCGCGCTGCATTTACGATACAAATATGGAATTGACGGTTTAATTCTGCAACTTTGTAAGAATCTAACCTTGCTTCTAACATTTTTGTATTAAGTGTCATGAGCGTACGTGTTTCAGCTTCTGATGCATGCTTTGCTGCCATTGAAGATGCTGAAGTCTCTAGCATAATACGCATTTCATAGAGTTCAACAATCTCTTGCTGGCTAAGTGTTTTTATAACTGCGCCCACTTGAGGTTTGTGTGTCACAACACCTTCAGTTTCTAATCGTTTGATAGCTTCTCTTATTGGTGTTCTACTTAGGCCAATACGAGAAGCTAATTCTGTTTCTCTTAGGCGATCACCAGGTATTAGCTTACCTGAAGAAATTTCATCATAAATAGCTTGATAAGCTGTTTGGCCTGTTGCTGCATTCATTTAGAAAGTCTCTTGTATTTGTTTAAAATAATTGTATACGCGTGGATACAATATAACAAGGTGTCAAAATGGATAATGATTGTGACGTTATTATAATAGGGTCCGGAAATGCAGCTATGAGTGCTGGAATTGCAGCGAGTGAAAAAGGTGCAAAAGTTTGGATAATTGAAAAAGCTAGTAAAGATTTGGCTGGAGGTAATACAAAGTATACCGCAGGTGCCATGCGATTTGCTTATAATAGTAGTAATGACTTACTTCCTCTGGTTGCAAACCCTGATGACCCTCGCGTAGCAATTTCTGACTTTGGTAGTTATACTAGCGAAAAATTTAAGACAGATCTTTTAGGATTTAACGACGGTAAGCCTTTGACACCAGAACAAGAAATTTTAGTTTCTAAAAGTTATGAAACTATGACTTGGCTTGCAGAGCATGGCATCAAATATGATCCTATTTTTTCGCGACAAAGTTTTGAAAAAGATGGCAAAATAATTTTTTGGGGTGGACTCACATTAGCTGCTGAGAATGAAGGTGTTGGTCTCTTTGATATGGAATTGGCTGCATTTAAAAAACTTGGTGGTGAAATCTGGTATAATACTGGAATGTCTGAATTAATTCATGATGGAACACGTGTTGTTGGTGTCAAATGTGATGACGGTTCTACTATTTATGCCGGTGCTACGATTCTTGCATGTGGTGGGTTCGAATCTAATGAAGAGATGCGCGTTGAATTACTGGGCCCAGAATGGAAAAATGCAAAAGTGCGGGGTACTCCCCATAATACTGGTGACGGATTGCAAGCAGCTTGGGCTTTAGGTGCTAAAAAATATGGAAGATTTGATAGTTGCCATGCAACTCCAATGGACCTCTACATGAAAAATTATGGAAATCTTAAAATTCCGCATGGAGAACGTAAAAATTATCGAAAAATTAGTTATTTCTTAGGTATTATGGTCAATGGAGATGGTGAACGGTTTGTTGATGAAGGAATGGATTTCCGGAATTATACATATGCTCAATTTGGAAAAGCTGTTTTAGAACAACCCAAACAACTTGCTTGGCAATTTTTTGACGCAAAAACTGAAAGTTTATTATATCAAGAATATCGTTTTTTTGATGCAAGCTTTAAACAAGCTAACAGTTTGGAAGAATTAGTTTTTCAATGTGATAGTTTAGACCAAGAAGCTACAATGAACACGATAACTGAATATAATTTGGCTGTGGATGATAATACTGCCTTCGATCCAACTATCAAAGACGGTAAGGCTACAATTGGTTTATCATTACCTAAATCAAACTGGGCACAAAAGTTAGATACACCTCCGTTTCGTGCTTATCCAGTAACTGGTGGAATTACATTTTCGTATGGTGGATTGAAAGTTTCATCAAAAGGCAAGGTTTTATTAGAAAATGATCACCCTATTGATGGGCTTTTTGCATGTGGTGAAATTGTTGGCGGTGTTTTTCTAGCGGGTTATCCTGGTGGATCAGGGTTAACATCCGGAGCGGTTTTTGGTAAAATCGCTGGCATGTCTGCTGGTGAATTATGTACCTAAGACTAATTAGTACTTATTAAAATATTGTCATTTGACTGAGATTTTTTGACTAAATATTTTTATTTTATTTTTTTGTGTTAGGATAAGCATAGTTAATTAAATAAATATTTACATTAGTGTGTATGCTAGTGATAAGTCATACTGCTGCATATCTTACGGGGAATATTATGCCACTTGATATCCAAAATCTGTGCCTTCTTAGGCAAGAATTTCACAAATTCCCTGAATTAGGATTTAAGGAAGACTTAACAAAGATTAGGGTTGCTAAATTCCTACGAAAACTTGGCCTTGAGGTTCATGAAGGAATAGGAGTTATAGGCGTTCTTAAAGTAGGTAAAAGCAATCGTGCTATTGGTTTGCGCGCTGATATGGATGCTTTGCCAATTGCAGAATTAAGTACTCATAATTATGTTTCACAATCTGATGGAGTTATGCACGCATGTGGACATGATGGTCATATAACTATGCTTTTGGGTGCTGCGCAAAAACTTGCAGAAGATCCAGGATTTGATGGAACAGTAATATTTATTTTTCAACCAAACGAAGAACATGGACTTGGTGCTCAGGCGATGTTGGAAGAGGGGATATTTGATAAGTTTCCTGTTGAAGAAATTTATGGAATTCATAATTTACCAGGTGCACCACTGGGACAAGTATCAACACGTGTTGGACTTATTTGCTCAAGTGAAAGCCTATTTGAAATTGAAATTATTGGTAAAAGTGGACATTCATCTATGCCGTATTTAGGCAAAGATGCTATTATCATTGGAGCTGAAATTATTCAGGCCTTGCAAACCATAGTTTCTCGCAAATTGTTACCAGGCAATGGTTGTGTTGTTTCGGTTACTGAATTTGTTAGTGATGGGCAACGTAATGTTTTATCAGGGCACGCAATACTGAAGGGTGATGTTCGAACACGCTCATATGAAGATAGGGCACTTATTAAAGTTTTTATGCGACAAATTTCTAAAGGTATTGGTAGTGCTCATGGTGTAAAAATAAAATTTACATTTAACACTGAATTTTCTGAAACTATAAATGCTAAAACGCCAACAGAGGCTGTAATACGGTGCTCTGAAAAACTTGGTGTAAATGTTATTCCAGATAGAGAACCTATGAGCTTTTCAGAGGATTTTGCACATTTTAGTAATGTTATTCCAGGCTGTTTTTTCCTTTTAGGTAATGGGGAAACTGGAGCCAATAGTCAGCCGCTTCATTCTGCAAATTATGATTTTAATGATGACTTATTGCCAATAGGTGTATCCCTATGGTCCACATTAGTACGAGATCGTTTGCCAGAATATAAAAGTTAGAGAGAATTCTTATGTTTAAAAGTCGCATGCAAGAATTTCGCAGTGAATTGATTAAAGCTAATATTAATGTGGCCCTTATTACAGATGAAGATAATGTATATTATTTAACTGGGTATTATGACTATTTGCATATGGAATTTGGTCGTCCTACCATTTTAGTTGTACCCAAAGATGCAGAGACATTTCTTATAACGCCATCTATTGATTTGAACTCTGCATTAGCGAATGCTGATGTTGATCAAATCTTTGAATGGAATGATGGAATGGGCCAAGAATGGTGCCAAGAGCTTCCTCGATCATTAAGCCAAAAGTATCAAGTTGGAATTGAAGTTAATCATATCCCCTTCGTAGTAAGGAATTATCTAAATAACCATATTAAACAAGATAATATAAAAAACATAACGCCAATTCTTACCGAAATGCGGATGATTAAATCTTCTCAAGAATTACAAATGGCGCGTCATGCTGGGCAGGTTGCAAATGCAATGATGGAAGCGGGTAGGGCTAATATTGCTGATAATGTTCCAGAGTTTGAGGTTGCGATTGCAACTTCCCAAGCTGGTACTCGTAAAGCTGCAGAGCTTTTAAAATCACATTATAATGATAAGGATATGTCTCCAAATACTCATTTTTTACAAATAATGGCTTCGGGAGAAGCTATCATTAAGACACACCATCGCGCATCTACCAGAATTATGCGTAACGGAGAGCCAGTATTTTTATGTTTCTGTGGAATGACAAACTTTCACCGATTTAAATTAGGTTTTGACAGAACCTTTTGGATTAAAAATATTGGAGATAAATCGCAAGAAGCCGTATATGAAGTTGCTGTTGCCAGTCAAAAGGCAGCATTAGATGCTCTAAAGCCAGGTGTAACTGCTGAAAGCATTCATGCTGAGTATGCTGAAGTAATTCAGGGAGCTGGATATGAGTATCCATTTCGCTGTGGCCGGGCTACCGGTTTTAGTTTCTTGGAGTCACCACAATTAGTTACTGGCGATAAAACAATTATTCAACCTGGAATGGTGTTAGCAATTGATGGCTCAGTTTCAACTGAGACATTTAGAGCTCAAGTGGGTGACAGTGTTATAATCACTGAAGATGGTTATGAACTTTTAACAAATCACCCAAAAGCTTTGTCAGATATTATTTTATAGCAATACTAATATTCAGAATAATAAAATACTCATAATAAAACTCAAATTTTTATAATGTTAAATATAAATATATTTATCTATTTTTTTAATAATAACTTTAATTATTGAAGGTTACTACAGCTCCAGCCAGCACAAAAACAAGAGCAACTCGCGAAAGTGATGTTATTGGTTTCATAAAATTTGCATTTGGTGGGGTTTTGTTTTTTGAGGATTTATAAATATGTAAGTTGGCTAATATTGATAGAATTAATAATGCGGATGCGCCAGTTAGTTTAATAATAAAAGCTGTTCCTAGATCTGCGCCAGGATAAATTACGCCAACTAGCCTTAATCCGCTAAGCCATAATACGACGAGAGATCCAAGTCCTAGAAACCCAAGTATTTGCATTGACCGGCCAACAAGTGGCGACGGAGCTTGCTTAGCTTTTGCATGAACTGATTGAATGACTGCTCCACCAACTCCAACACCGCCTGCAATAAAAATTGCTAAAAAATGTAAAAATTTTAATGTGTATATTTCCATAAAATCCTCATAATATAATGTGAAATATATTCTTAAAGATAAGAATAATTCACTGATTACTTTAATTTATTAAGTGTTTTATAACTTTATTATTTGAAAAATAATAGCTGTCTATTCTTAAACCATCATCATATTCTAAACCATCAATAATATATTGTTATTAATTACCATATCAAAATTTCCAAGGCTATAATTTGCTTTACGTATAAACTTTAATTATTTTATGAAAAAATACTGTATAATTTAGATGGTAAAATTATGTATTCAGTACTCGCTCTCACAATCGCTATCGAGTAGAATATTATAGGAATAGTTTTTAAGATAAGGATAAGAAAATATGAAACTTGAATTTCATCATATTAATTTTGTGTCTGAAAATGTCGATCGCCTCCATACTTTTTATACTAATATTTTAGGTTTAAATGATATGCCAGCTGAGATGTTTCCAAGGCCTAATGAAACAAAAAATAGTGGTTATAGTGGAAAAATTAAATTTGCCACTGATGGCCAGATGCAGATGCACCTTGCTGAGCGTAATTTAGCAGTAGGATTTAAACATGGTGAGGTCATTAATCCTGTTGAAAGAGGCCATATTGCGTTTAAAACTGATGATATTGAAGCTTTTAAATTAATATTAGAAAAACATGATATACTTTATTCTGACTATGGAACTGCATTTGCTGAAGAGTGGCATCAAGTATTTTTTCATGATCCAGAGGGCAACATAATTGAGGTCCACCAATCAGTACTTAAAAGTTGATCCTTGTCATTACATAAGGCTTAATATTTTAGGGAGTTATTTGATTAATTGAATTAAATAATTCGCAATCATCAAATCAAGATGAGCGCCACCACCGTTTTTAAATATAGTAATTTCACTCTCTGAGCCTCTTGCAGTTTGCCCTAAACTGATTAAATCGTAAAAATCACCTTTTATATCTTTTTCATCAATAACACCGGCTGCAATAGGGATCATTAATTCACCTATATGATTTATAGTCGTATCCCGACTGTCGACGTAAATTGTTCCTGAAGTAATAAGATCGTCATCCACTTCTCGCATGTCAGCTGTGAATGCGCCAATTAGATCTATGTGTGTACCAGGGCTTACCCAGTCACCCATCAAAATAGGTTCATGCGCCATTGTTGCCGTGCTTATTATATCTGCTTTTGAAGCAAATACTTCTAAATCATTTGCTGTAATTAATTCGAATTGAGTGTGGCCAATTTTATCAACTAAACTTTTCGCTTGCTCAGGTCTTCGTGCCCAAATTGCTATTTGCTCTATTTCTGGAAAGGTTGATGAGTAAGCACGTACAAGGCTTTCTGCAACTGTTCCTGCACCTAAGATTAGCAATCGTTTACTTTTAGGACGTGCCAACAATTGTGCACCCAAGATTGAGTCACTTGCCGTTTTGACTTCTGTTATCAAACGGCTGTCTATAATTGCCTTTAATTCCCCACTTTTGGGTTCATAAACCATCATAGCTCCTTGGACAGTTGGTAAACCTCTCTTGGGATTATCTGCTATTACTGTGACTGCCTTAACGCCGTAACCTAATCCTTCGATGTATGCTGCTCGGTTTAAAAGTATAGCTGTTTTAGGTCCTAAAAAGATATCTGCAATTTCTGCCTTTGGAAAAAAATGCCCTTCACGTAATGCATCAACAGCTTTCTGCCATGATAATAAATTTATAGTATCATCATATCCTATATGAATTGTTGTCATTTTTTCTTCCACTCTAACATTTTAAAAAATGTGACGTTTGTACTCAATGCAGTCAAGGTTAAATAAAATCATAATATATTTAAGGTAATTAAAGAATTGAGCCTTTGTAATTGCGTAGCAACATAAATAATTTTTAAAATTATGTGTAATAATCTTTTAAAATAGAAGCATTTATTATTTAATGCTTTTAAATTGTCTAAACCTTAAAATATTAATTAATAACAATTCAATTATCAGTGAGTTTTATAAATGCGTACTTCAAAAGTTATACATGTTGTTTCATGCCATGCAGAAGGTGAAGTAGGTGACGTTATTATTGGAGGGGTAACTCCACCTCCAGGAAGCACTATTTGGGAACAGCGAAAGTGGATTTCTGAAGATAATAATTTGCGAAATTTTATTTTAAATGAGCCGCGAGGTGGTGTATTTAGACATGTTAATCTACTGGTTCCCCCTAAAAATCCAAAGGCTGACGCCGCATTTATTATAATGGAGCCAGAGGATACTCCACCAATGTCTGGTTCCAATTCAATTTGTGTATCTACAGTCTTACTTGATACTGGAATTATTCCAATGCACGAGCCAATTACCGAAATGGTATTAGAAGCTCCTGGAGGTCTTATCAATGTACGGGCTCACTGTTCAGATGGCAAAGCACAACGTATTGAAATTGAAAACCTTTCATCTTTTGCTGGACTATTAGATGCATCCATAGAAGTTGATGGCTTTGGTACTCTTATTGTAGATACAGCTTTTGGGGGTGACAGTTTTGTCGTGGTTGACCCAATTTTATTAGGAATGTCTCTTGTTCCAGATGAAGCAAGGGATTTAGCAGAACTTGGTGTAAAAATTACTAACGCAGCAAATGAACAACTAGATTTCAAACATCCTCTTCAACCAGATTGGCATCATCATTCATTTTGCCTATTTGCAGGTGAGCTGAATAAAGATGAGTTAGGGCTTCGCGCAAAGTCCGTAGTAGCTATTAAACCAGGTAAGCTTGATCGCTCCCCAACGGGCACAGCAGTTTCAGCGCGAATGGCTTTACTTCATGCTCGCGGAGAGATGAGGAATGGGGAACAGTTAACGGGTGTTTCTATCATTGGCTCAGAATTTTATGGTAAAATTATTGGAACGACACAAGTAGGACACATTCCAGCCATTAGACCTCAAATTAGTGGCAGAGGGTGGATAACTGGAACTCATCAACATATGCTTGATCCAAGCGATCCTTGGCCAGAAGGTTACCGGGTTTCTGATACTTGGCCTTGCTATAAATAATGTAAACATAAGTCATAAAATTAATGCTTATATTTACAATATTATATTTATTAAGACATTACTAAGTCGCCCGCATTTGATTACGGGCGGTTTAGTTATTTTTTTCTACGTTTAAGAACAGCATTTTTACCCCTGGCTGCTTTTGTTTTATCAGACTTTGGACGATCAGACTTAGGTTTTTCCAATTTTGATCGCTCGTTACTAGGTTTCTCTGATCGGAGTTTGTCATCTTTTGGATTAGGTCGTGCACGACTTTTTAGTTTAGATTGTTTCCCACCATCTTTTGACCATGTTGGTTTGCCTTTGTTACGATCAATGGGCTTGGCAGCTTTTTTATCTCTAGCTTGTAGTGCTACAACACCACCTTCAGGTCGCGTTTCGGGATTTTTATTTGGATTTGGTTCTGAGCGGCGCTTACGTGGTTCATCGTCCCATGGGTCACGATCATTTCTACTTGTGTCGCTATCCCATTTTTTCTTTGATTTAAAAGGTGTCCCGCTTTTATCTGAACGATCAAATTTTTCACGAGGAGATGCTTTGATGTTTGGGGCCTTGTTCAATTGCTTAAGCCAAGCACCCGGCTCTATCTCTTTGTTTGATCCAATAGCTTTTAGAAAACCATCAACACTGGACTTTAGAATTTCAACAAAGGTTTCAGTGTCTTGGATACGGATTGCACCAATATCATCTCGAGAAAGGTTGCCCGCTTTACAGACCATTGGCAACATGCGGCGTGGATTTGCATCTGCTTCACGACCACCACTTATGGAAAACCAAACTGTTGGTCCAAATTCACCACGTGGCTTTGGTGCGCCTTGTGCACCTGAGGGCGCTAACTCTTCAGGGGCTGATTGATTTTCGACGTATACACGAAAAAAAGCAGTTGCTAATTGTTCAGCATTAAAGGTTTCCATTAGTTTATCAATACTTCCACGTTCAGCAGGTGAAGGTAAAGTTGCCCAAGTGCTGTCTGAGAGTAAGCGTTCCTGGTCTTTTTCGATTATCTGTTGTGCAGAAGGAGCATCTTGCCATGTTGCTGTTACTTTGCCCATTTGCAATAATCGCTCTGCTTTTTTACGGAAGCGGCTCGGAACTATCATTGCTGAAACACCTTGGCGGCCTGCGCGGCCTGTACGACCTGATCGGTGCAACATGGTCTCATGGTTTTGTGGTAGTTCAGCATGAACTACTAAATCAAGATTTGGCAAATCAATGCCTCGAGCAGCAACATCGGTGGCAACACATACTCGTGCTCTACCATCACGCATTGCTTGTAATGCATGTGTGCGCTCAGATTGCGATAATTCGCCAGAGAGGGCTACGACAGAAAACCCACGGTTTGATAAACGTGCAGTTAAGCGGTTAACCATGGCACGAGTATTGCAAAATACGAGAGCATTAGGAGCTTCATAGTATCGAAGTGCATTGATGATTGCATTCTCACCATCACGTGGAGATACATTCATAGCAATATAGCTAATGTCAGCATGCTGTGTAGATTCTGAAACTGTAGTAATACGGATGGCATCTTTTTGGTAACTTTTTGCTAAATTAGCAATTGATCGAGGTACCGTTGCAGAAAACATTAAAGTTCGACGTGTTTCTGGAGCTTTAGATAAAATGAATTCTAAGTCTTCACGAAAGCCTAAATCTAGCATTTCATCAGCTTCATCTAAAATTACTGCTTTAACTTGAGATAAGTCTATTGATCCACGTTGAATATGATCTCGTAATCGGCCTGGTGTTGCAACAACAATGTGGGAACCACGATCTAATGAACGGCGCTCATCGCGCATATCCATGCCACCTACGCATGAGGCCATAGTTGCACCGGCTATTGCATAGAGCCAGGTTAATTCACGCTTAACTTGCATGGCCAATTCGCGAGTAGGAGCAATAACAAGTGCTAATGGAGCACCCGGACGATCAAATTTTCCCGTATCATTTAATATGGTCGGCGCAATGGCTAAGCCAAAACCAACGGTTTTACCTGAACCTGTTTGAGCTGAGACCAATAAGTCAGAAGCTTCAAGTTCTGGTTTATTTACTTCCTCTTGTACGGGCGTTAGTGTTTCATAGCCTTGTTTTGCCAAGGCATCAGCAAGTGTTTTTATCACAATTTTAATTTCTTATCAGGGCTGGGCTCCATGGCAAATACCAGTGGGAAGAACGCAGCAGGTTATCATTCATGCTTGGCGAACCCCAAATGCCGCCAATAGGCAAGAATGCAATAACCCAAAAACTGCATCACAACGCCTTTGAGGGCGCCATAGGGGGTATTGATGGGAATGTATAGGGTTAAACGCATACTAGGAATAAAACCTTTGTTCTTGTGTTTCATTTTAAGAAACGAGATACCGTTGGTACCTTAATTTTTTTCATATTTTTGGATTTTACTATGTTTGAATTATATGTCACAGCTTTTATAACTCTATTCTTGGTAATTGACCCGGTTGGATTAATGCCAATGTTTGTCTCTTTGACACAAGATAATAGTCAAAACCGTACTAAAATTGCAGTTCGATCTTGTATGGTAGCTGTTGGTATTTTGTTGCTATTTGGAGCTTTTGGTGAAAAATTACTAAGCTTTATTGGAATTGGAATGCCTGCATTTAGAATTTCAGGTGGATTATTACTATTTTTAACAGCCGTCGAAATGTTATTTAATAAGCGTAGTCAGCGTCGTGAAGAGCAATCTGAAACAGAGATGCATGATGATCCATCTGTTTTCCCTCTGGCAACACCACTAATTGCGGGGCCGGGATCGATGGCTACTATGATCCTTCTTGCGGGTGATGCGGTTGCGGGCTTTACTTCTACATTGGTTCTTATGGCAGCTATGATAAGTGTCGTTGGCTTAACTTTTATATTCTTTATGTTAGGTGGCACGTTTGAGCGCTTATTAGGCAAAACCGGTATTAATGTAATTACACGCTTAATGGGAATGTTATTAGCGGCTCTGTCTGTTCAGTTTGTGGTGGATGGTTTGAATGGCTTAGGTGTCATAGGTTAAAGCAAATTATGAAGTTTTTACTAAATACTATTTTATGAAGTAACAGTTTTCATTATACATCCAACTACAAAAGCTGGATGTCCAATTCATAAGAGCGATATTGATGTAAATGCTACAGAAATACTTTTTATCTGATAGAAGCTTTTTTTCAACTCATGCTTAAGTAGATATTATACTTTTCCCTCAAGGTTTTGTCTAAGATTGAGTCAAAGGCTACTTCAGATGGCTTTGAAAGAATATCTTCTTTGATTTTGGTAGCTTTTTGTATCAAGTTTGGTTTGCTGTTTTCTACCCATTCTTTTGGACTGGTTCGATCTCCAAGGCGTGGATAGACGTGATCTGATTGCATTCGGCCCAATGTTTGGTCAGTACCTAAATAATGCCCTGGACCATTTAAGCAAACATCAGCAATTTGATCTAATGCTAATGTTTCGTCATTAACTTCAATTCCACGCACGCAGCGCATAGATTGACCAATTAAATCGTCCCCAAGAATTAAAGATTCATGACAAAACCCTAATAGAGATGCATGCATCCCCGCAGCTTCATAAACCATATTAAGTCCTGATAGGCCTGCCATTACACTTGAACACATCTGCTCCCAACCCGCTTGCATGTCTGGCATCTTTGAATCTGAAGCTCCTGCTGCCGCTCCTCCTGGTATCCCATAAAATTTATGCATTTGTGAACATCCAGCAGTCAAAAGAGCCTGTTCACCAGACCCAACACTCATTGACCCAGTTCTTAAGTCCAAACCAAAGGGCCAAGTGCCAAATATAGCTGGATGGCCAGGAACCATGGCATTTACGTAGACTATTCCCGCTAAACACTCTGCAACTGCTTGTGCTATAGCTCCTGCAATAGTGGAGGGTGCTGTTGCACCTGCCATACCAGCGGAAAGTAAAAGTACAGGCATTCCACCACGAATACATGCTTCCATTACTTCACAAGCTTCAGTTGCAAATTTCATTGGTGGAACTACGAAACAATTTGAATTAGAAATAAAGGGACGATCCCTAAATGCAGCTTCCCCGCCCGCTATGTCATAAATAAGTTCAAACAGGCCTGGTATAAAAGATGGTTCCGTAAAGCTACTACCTATATGTTTTGTTGTACCTGAAGTTGCACCATAGATTGTATTCATATCCATTTCAAAGTTATTAGGAATATCACGGCAGACCATGGGTCTTTGAAAAAAATGAATATTATCAAGTTGTTGAGTAATCTTAGCTGCATCATGAAGATCTTGAAGTACACATTCACGGTAATTATTTCCATCAACATCGACTAAATTAACTGCGGCTCCAGCAGTTCCATAATGAACGCGATTTCCACCAATATCTAAATCATTTTTTCCATCTCTAGAATGTAGAGTTATAGATTTAGCAGCTTTTGCAAGCATGTCTTCAACCAATGCGCGAGGAAAGCGTATTCTGCCATCATCACCTAAAATAGCACCTGCTTTTGTTAAAATTTCCACACCACTAGGTGGCGCATCTGCTAACCCAATCTGCTCGAGTGCATCTAATGCTGTATGATGAATGCGTATAACATCTGAATCTGATAATGGTTTGTAAGTGCCACCTTCCATTCCAGGCCTAATTGGCCTAATTTCATCAGATAATTTTGATGATCTTAAGGCTTGTCTGGCTGTGCGACCGCCAGAACGGCGTGTAACATTTGACATATTGAATTCCTTTTGAAAATTAAAACATTTGGTTTCAACGGAAAAAAGGTGATCCTCTTGCTGCAAGCCCGCGAGACGCACCAATGGTGCGTAAGATCAAGCAGGTCATCCAATCTAAATCAATCATAATTATATATTGAGTTAGATTTTAGATTCTGTAAAGAATTTTTTTATATGATTATCAATTTTATGTATGATATGAATCATCAGCTAAATGCGATTAGTAGGCTAGCTCACCGAAGGTATTGAGCGATGTTCCATAGAATTATAATTGCAGCTAGAGCAATGTGCTTCTATGAGCTCTTTACCTCTCTCTTTACCAGTGCGACTCTTTTTGATTGTGCGTTTACGATGTAATTGACGGCGATTACAGTTTGGGCAGCGGCGTAAACCAACTAAAATGTCTCTCATTCGGGTTTCAAAGGATAAAAAAGTAATTATACCTAAAAAAACAAATAGCATATATTTATCCTCTATAGTGCGCCAAAATGTTGTACGTTTTATTGCAGTTACTAAAGATGTAGTTTCTAATGTTTTTGGATCTGTGATGTCATAGGTAGGCTGTAATCGATTAATAGTTTCATACACGCCTGCCTCGATACCTTTAGAGAGCTGATTGCCTTTGAAATATGGTATAAAGTGGTTTTGAATAACCAAACCCATTCGTTTATCGTAAATAGCACCATAACTTGAACCAACTTCAATGCGCATTTCACCGTCAAAGTGTGATATTAAAATTAGTACCCCATCATTTCGGGCAGAAACTCCAATCTTCCATTTATTAAATAGGCCACCTGTGAATTCTTCTATAGAATTAAACTGTCCATAATCAAAACGGGTTTCTATCGTCACGACTGTCATTTCTAGATCCAGTGTTTGACGCAACTTCACTAATTTTTCTGTTATGCGGGCTTCAGTTTCTGGATCTAATAAATTTGCGTAATCACTAATGTATGGTGTTATTGGAATAGGAAAGGTTTTTGCGAAAGCATTTGTGCCTAAAATTAAAAATAAAGTAATAAAAAGATTTTTAACTGATAGCATTACATTGCCTGATGTTTGTTTCTAATAACCTAATTAAAGCTTAAGTAACGCAGTATCAATAAACTTAAAATTAGTTATATCATATAAAATTAAATTATTTTAATTCAAATGGTTGTGCTAAACAATTAATGTTAATAATAATAGGTTTTTTGTAAATAAGCTGCAAATAATGTTTTACTTTCACTGAATATGGCGGTTGTGATGCTGTATGGCTAATCAATAGATTCTTCATAATTGATTTTTTATATTTGTTATTTTTAACTGCTTTTAAGATAAAATCGTCAATTTTAGAGATTTTAGCATATAATTTGTTATATTATTGCCTGTTTATATACAACGCCATCTATTTTTTATTTTCATTAGTAAATCAAAGTGTTAGTTCTGTGTTGAAATGGTGAGGTTACTATGACGATAAAATTATATAATGTGAAAAACCGCACAAAAGAAGTTTTCAGGCCTATCGATCCTAAAAATGTGCGCATGTATGTTTGTGGCCCTACAGTTTATGATCGCGCACATATTGGAAACGCGCGTCCTGTAGTCGTATTTGATACACTATATCGCGTTTTGCAACATGCTTATGGGGTAGATCACGTAAGTTATGCCCGAAACTTTACAGATGTTGATGATAAAATTAACACCAAGTCTGTTGAAACAGGTCGATCTATTCGTGACATTACCAATGAAACTATTGGTTGGTATTTGGAAGATATGAATGAATTGGGAGCCTTAGAGCCAGATTTTGCTCCTCGCGCTACTGAATACATAGCTGAAATGATAACTATGATAGAAGAGTTGATTGAAAAGGGGCATGCATATGCCGCTCAGGGCCATGCGTTGTTTAATGTTCACTCATACGATGCTTATGGAGCATTCTCAGGAAGATCTGTGGATGATATGATAGCTGGTGCACGTGTGGAAATAGCGCCTTATAAACAGAACCCAATGGATTTTGTGTTATGGAAGCCATCTAACGATCAACAACCCGGTTGGGATAGCCCTTGGGGGTACGGCCGACCTGGTTGGCACATAGAATGTTCGGCAATGTCGAGGGCGCTGTTTGGCGATAAATTTGATATTCATGGTGGTGGAATTGATTTACAATTCCCACATCATGAGAATGAAATAGCGCAAAGTTGCGCATGTTGTGGAGATGATACTTTTGCTAATGTCTGGATGCATAATGAGATGTTACAGGTAGAAGGTAAAAAAATGTCTAAATCTTTAGGAAATTTTTTTTCGGTAAGGGAGCTCCTAGATCAAGGTTATTCGGGGGAAGTGATACGATTTGTTTATCTTAGCACACATTATTCTAAGCCTATGGATTGGACTAACAAAAAAGCAGAAGAAGCTGCTACAATATTACGTAAATGGCGAATGATAACTGATGATGTGGTCTCATCTAATAGTATTTCGCCTACAATTATTAATGCCTTAGAGGATGATCTAAATACGGCTGGCGCCATTACAGCATTACATAATCTGGCAAAACGTGGCGATGCAGCCCTGCTTAAATCTTCTGCGGCACTCCTAGGACTTCTTGGAGATGACATGGGTAATTGGGTAAAGGTAATTGACTTTGACTTATCGGCTTTAGAGGAAATGATATCAACTGAGAGAGACAAGGCAATGAAAAATAATGATTTTTCAAAAGTTGATTACTTGAAACGCACCTTTGTTTCTGCGGGACTTGATGTGCAAATGAGTAAAAAAGATATTACCTTAATCGCTGGGCCAAAATTTAACAGCTCTTTGTTGGAGGGTTTGTTATGAGCCTTGAAAAAATATATTTATACGATACGACTTTACGTGATGGGCAACAAACCCAAGGTGTAAACTTTACTGTTGAAGACAAAATCAGCATTTCAAAGGCTTTAGATGACTTGGGTATTGATTATGTAGAAGGTGGATGGCCTGGTGCAAACCCTACTGATAGTGATTTTTTTAATAGTGCTCCAAAACTTAAGGCAACTTTCACAGCGTTTGGTATGACCAAGCGCGCTGGTCGCTCAGCTGAAAACGATGATGTCTTGGCCGCAGTTTTAAATGCTAATACGCCAGGAGTGTGTTTGGTTGGAAAAACGCATGATTTTCACGTTATCAAGGCTCTAGGAATTACTCTTGAGGAAAATTTAAATAATATTTCAGAAAGTATTAAGCATATCGTAGCTCAGGGTCGTGAAGCTTTGTTCGATTGTGAACATTTTTTCGATGGCTTTCGAGAAAACCCCCAGTATGCATTGGCTACAGCAAAAGCTGCATACGATGCAGGTGCTCGTTGGGTTGTCTTATGTGATACCAATGGAGGTGCTTTGCCGGCACAAATCCAATTGGCCACAACAGCAATTATTAATTATGGCGTCCCAGGAGATCATATTGGTATTCATACACATAATGATACTGAGCATGCAGTTGCTAACTCGCTTGCAGCTGTAGATGCGGGTGCACGACAAATTCAAGGTACTTTAAATGGTTTAGGTGAACGCTGTGGGAATGCTAATTTAGTCACACTACTTCCAACGTTATTACTTAAGGAACCCTATGCGAGCCTTTATGTGACTGGTGTCCATGTTAATAAATTAGCTGGCCTGACAAGCCTTTCACGCATGCTAGATGATGTCTTAAATAGAGTATCGGATAAATGGGCGGCTTATGTAGGAGCATCAGCGTTTGCACATAAGGCCGGTCTGCACGCATCTGCCATTTTGAAAGATCCGTTAACGTATGAGCATATAGATCCCTCCGTTGTAGGTAATGAGCGGATTATTCCAATGTCTAATCAAGCAGGGCAATCAAATTTACGAAAACGTTTGATGGATGCGGGGCTTACCATAGACAAAGGTGATGGACGTCTAAATGAAATTTTAAATACTATAAAAGAACGTGAAGACCGTGGGTATGCTTACGATAGCGCCCAGGCATCATTTGAATTGATTGCGCGTAATATTTTGGGTCAATTACCTATATTTTTTGAAATAAAACGCTATCGTGTAACAGTTGAACGCCGCAAAAATAAATATGGTAAAATGGTTTCTTTATCTGAAGCTGTGGTAGTTGCTAAAATTGGTAAACATAAGGTTTTATCTGTATCTGAAAGTATGGATCCTGAATGTGGTGATCAAGGGCCTGTAAATGCCTTAACGCGAGCTTTAGCTAAAGATTTAGGCCCATACCAAGCATGTATCGATGATATGCACTTAGTAGACTATAAAGTCCGGATTACTGGGAGTGGTACTGATGCTGTAACGCGCGTTATAATTGATAGTCAAGATGGACAAGGACGACGATGGTCTACGGTTGGAGTTTCTGCCAATATCGTTGATGCAAGCTTTGAAGCTTTACTTGATGCTATCAATTGGAAATTAATTCGTGATAGAATGAAACCTGAGTAATGGAATTTAATGAAGATATTGCAAACTGTGCAGATTTAGTAAGGCGTGGTGATCCAGATCGTTTTCTAGCAATTATGAGTGCACCTGTGACAAAGCGGGGGGCATTATTTATTATTTATGCATTTAATTTGGAAGTAGTCCGCGCACCTTGGGTGACACAAGAGCCGATTATTTCAGAAATGCGATTACAATGGTGGTTAGATTCTATCGAAGAAATTTATGAAGGCAAAACAATACGGCGGCACCAAGTCGTAACGCCTTTAGCTGAACTAATATGTACCCAAGACTTACCCCGTGATTTATTTGATAACTTAATTAAAGCAAGGCGATGGGATATTTATAAAGAACCCCATGCACATGCGTTTGCCTTTGAAGATTATATTATGTCCACTTCAGGCAATTTGATTGCACTAGCCTGTTTGTCAATTGGAATGCCAATATCCGATATTAAAAATGCTAAAGAGTATGGGTTTGGAGACGGAATAGCTCGTTTATTTGTTGCAATTCCAACTTTGGAAAGTATGCAACGATATCCATTAATTGATGGTCGTGCAGAAGCTATTTCTGCGTTAGCTAATAGTTCGCTTATTAGAATGAATAATGTTTCATTTTCAGATAGTTCTGGAACATATGCGCTTCGGACAGCATGGTTGGCTAAGAAAACTTTGAAGTTGGTGGCTAAAGAACCTATGCAAGTTGCAAATGGCATAAGTAGTTCAACAGAATTTTATAAAAAAATCTTACTCTTGGCTAAAACTTTCAGCAAAACATTTTGATTTTTTAATGATTAATTTAATATATTAACATTAAATATTTTTTTGTTTTGAGATCCATACCAATGATCCACCTGCTAAAATTAAAAATGGCAGCATTGCTATGTTAACTGAAGTCCAGCCTTCGAGTGAAGTGCCTCCAGAGCAATTCATCAAACTGCCTGATGCGAGTGATGCTATGGTAACAAAGCCAAATACAAAAAAATCATTCATACCTTGAACAGAACCACGCTCGTTAGGTTCATGAGCTAGTGCCAACATAGTTGTTGCTCCAATAAAACCAAAGTTCCAGCCAATGCCTAAAAGTATTAATCCAATGTAGAAGTTTACTAGTTCGACGCCTACAATATTTGAAATGCCTGCACCTCCTAGTATTATAAGCCCTATTGATACAATCCTAGGAGCTCCATATCGAGCAATAAGATGGCCAGTAAAAAAACTTGGAATAAACATGCCAAGAACATGCATCATAACTATATCGGCTGCATTTGATTGACTGTATCCACATCCAACTACAGCAAGTGGAGTTGATGTCATAACAAGGTTCATTAACGCGTAAGATACCATGGCGCATATTATTGATACTAATATTTTGGGTGATTGTAAGAGTTTTAGCCTTGAACGCCCTAAATGATTGGTTTCAGATAACTTTTCGGTTAAAGGGATCTTCAAAAATAAAAATAACAATGATCCTATAAGATTTATGGCAACCACAGATAAATACACCCCCATAAATGGGACAACATAAGAATCAGATGTAAGTTTTACTAATTGGGGGCCAACTATTGCTGGGATGAGGCCTGCAGCCATTAGATAGGATATAGCTTTGGGACGAAATTCCTCGGAGGCCGTATCAATAGCAGCAAAACGTAAGAATGCCTGTGCTGACATATAAATACCAGTAAAGTATGACGCTAAGAGAAAAAGTGGAAAAGAGCTAATAAACAAAGCATATGCTCCAAGCAAACCTCCAACAGCACCACCTAAAGTCCCAATTATAAATCCAAGTCTTCGACCATAATTCTGCATAAGGCTAGATAGCCAAGGGGCTGTTGTCATAGAGCCAAAGACGATTAAAGATATTGGTAATGTAGCCCAACATATGTTTGTAGAAAACGACTGACCAGCTAACCCCGCAACTATAAATAGCATTGGCATTTGTGCTCCCAAAACAGCTTGGGCAGCAATCATAATAGTTAAATTGCGTTTGGTGAGGGTATCATCAGCTATCAATTGGTCTGCCTATCAATTATATGAGCAAAGCTGCCTGATGATGTGCCTTTTACCAGTCCCATATTTGGAAGTTTTGACCCCTCGGCGTCAGTTGCTTGGAATAAAGGATCTCCATCGGCTCGCAATGTAGTTGCGTAATGAAACTCATGGCCTGTTAATGGGATGGACCACAGCCTATTTGGAGTTAACATGCGATATCCCAAGTTTAATTTTCGATTAGCAAAGCTTGTTTCTAGGCTCAATAAGCCAAGCATTTCATGACGTGAACCATTAGCATCAACTAATCCTTCGCCCATAGCCATGTAGCCCCCACATTCACCATAAACAGATGGGGCGGATTTCATAGCTTTTTTGAAAATATCTGCGTTTGCTAATTTTTCTGCATGAAGTTCTGGATAACCACCCGGTAAGAATATTAAGTCAGCTAATTTTGGTGCTTGATTTTCAAGTGGTGAGAAAAAAGAAATTTCGGCACCCATATTATGCCATCTTTTTAATAAATGTGGATATGAAAAGGAAAATGCAGCATCTTTAGCTATTGCTATTGACTGTGCCGGAGGAGGGAGCATTTTTGGAATTGATGATGGTTGATTAATATCACTCATCAATGAGAGTAATTGATTAATGTCAACTGCTTCAGATAACATATTTGCTGCTGTATCTAAAAAAGTCTCTAATTGCTCGAGTTCTTGTGCTTGTACTAGGCCAAGGTGCCGTGAAGGTGTTTCCAAGTTAGTTTGACGATATACTGAGCCCAATATTGGAATTCCTAAGGGTTTTAGAGCAGTGCATAGCATTCTATTATGTCGTTGGCTGGCTACCTTATTTAAAATAAGTCCTGCTATTTTGATGTCAGGGGCTAATTGGCTAAATCCTAAGGCAACAGCAGCTACTGATTGTGCCTGAGAGGCAACATCCAATACCAGAACTATTGGTAAACCAAGAATTCGAGCTAGATCAGCTGTCGATCCTTTGCCATCAGGGAGGGCGCCATCAAACAACCCCATGGCGCCTTCAATAATTAATGGCAATGCCCCGCTTGCTAGCATACGAATACTGTCAGGTGACATTGCCCACGCATCTAAATTGAAACACTCAGTACCAGATGCAGCAGCATGAAAACGGGGATCTATATAATCAGGTCCACTTTTTGCGGACCTTACAGGAATGCCTGCATGTTTTAACGCACGAAGAAGGCCTAATGTTATTGTAGTTTTGCCACTTGCTGAACTTGGAGCAGATAAAATTATGCCACGTGGAACGATCATGAAGCTTCTGCAGGACGGCCTCTGCCAAGTGGATCTGTGTTGCGAGGGGCATTCCCTAATACCATACTTTGCCAATCTAGTGCTTGTCGCATAAGTACAGATTTGCCAATACAAATAATTGCTGGAGGTGCCATTCCTGCTGCTTTAAGATCAACTTCAATTTTACCAAGTGTGGTTTCTAAAACTTTTTGATTAGCTGTTGTTGCACTAGTTACAACGGCAACCGGTTCATCTGCAGCACGTCCCACTTTAAGAAGTTCAGCTGTAATACGGCCAACGTGTTTTATTCCCATATAAATAACTATAACTTGTGATCCGTCTGAAATAGCTTTCCAATTTAGAGAGGAGGGGCTCTCGCCACTTTGGTCATGTCCTGTTACAAAAGTTACTGACTGATTTACATCTCGGTGCGTCACGGGAATGCCTGCATATGCCAACCCACCAATACCTGCCGATATGCCAGGAATGATGCGAATAGGAACTCCATGCTGGACTAATGTTTGAGCCTCTTCTCCGCCACGTCCAAATACGAATGGATCGCCACCTTTTAAGCGCAAAACCTTTTTCCTTTTTTTGGCTAATTCGACTAGATGAAGGGAAATGTCACGTTGTTTAGCTGATGGCTTACCCCCACGCTTTCCAGCATAAATTAATTCAGCAGTTGAATTAGCCCAATCTAAAATTTCAGGCCCGACAAGAGCGTCGTATACAATAACATCTGCTTGTCGAAGGGCATTTAAAGCATGAAGGGTTAACAGCCCTGGATCTCCAGGGCCTGCACCACATAACCATACCCAACCGGGCAACAAGATAGGCCAATCATGTGGCGGAAGAGGATTCGTATTTACCATAAGTTGAATATGGATCAGATAAGCCAGAATAGCGAGGGGATCCGCGACGTAATAGACTAGATTTTCGCCATGTTGTATATCGGCGTTGGCCTAATGGAAAAAGCTTTCTATAGTAAGATTAGATGAGTAGAAAACCAAATCATGATTTACGCCGAGGTTGGACCACAGGCGCTTGTGCAACCGCAGCAACCAAGGCTGCGTTAGATGCTCTGTGGGGAAATGGTTTTGCACGCGATATAACTATAACTTTACCAAAAGGTGAGACACCTACATTCCCTTTAGCGCATATAGATCAGGGAGATACTTGGGCTGAAGTAGGGATTACCAAAGATGCAGGTGATGACCCAGATGTTACACACGGAGCTTTGATTATTGTAAGGGTAAGTAAAAACAATAATGGAGTTGTGTTTAAAGCAGGAGATGGTGTTGGAATCGTTACTAAAGCAGGATTGCCCATAGGAGTTGGTGAGCCTGCAATTAATCCAGTACCGCGACAATTAATGACTGATGTCGTTAAAGATCAGGCATTAAGGTATGGTTTTAAACCAAATGTAGATATCATTATTTCTATTCCTAATGGCGCAGAAATTACATTAAATACTTGGAACGGGCGTCTTGGAATAGTTGGTGGATTATCTATCTTGGGTACGACAGGAATAGTTCGTCCTTTTAGTTGTGCAGCTTGGATTGCTTCCATCCATCGCGGAGTAGATGTAGCTAGGGCTAATAACATTCCTCATGTTGCAGGCTGCACAGGTGCAACTTCTGAAAAAGTAGTTCAGGAGCTATATGGTTTAGCCGATCATGCTATGCTTGATATGGGAGATTTTTCTGGAGGATTATTGAAGTATGCTGCTAAAAACCCAGTACCCCGAATAACAATTGGAGGAGGAATTGGCAAAATGGTTAAGCTTGCACAAGGAGCAGTCGATTTGCATTCTTCTAGATCTCAAGTTGATTTTGAAAAACTTAATGCTTGGTCGGGAGTAGATATTCGTGACGCTAATACGGCATTAGAAGCTGTAGAACGTGCTGGTGATGATCTGGCTGTTCGAGTTGCATATGAGGCTCGGCTAAATATTATAAAGAGCTTAAAAGGTGCTAAAACTGTTGTTGATACTGTAGTTATTGACCGCGCTGGGCGCATTTTAGGTAGATCTAAATGACTGGGCTAGTTCTAGCTGGAACTAATGAAGCACGTCAAATTTGCAAGTATTTATTCGAAAACCATATACCTGCAATTGCATCAATTGCAGGTATAACACGTAATCCTAAAAAATTAGCAATTAAGACGCGTGTTGGAGGATTTGGTGGGGTTGATGGGTTTCAGAAATATATTATTGAAAATAATATTGATTGGGTAGTTTCCGCCACACATCCCTTTGCATCTGTGATGCGAGCAACAGCTTCTAAAGTGTGTAATGAATTTGATATTCCCCATTTAATTTTCCAGCGTCCAGAGTGGGATGTTAAAGTAAATGACGATTGGTATTTTATAGATGAAATTGAAGGATTAGATAATCTAATACCAATAGGCTCAACTGTATTTTTAGGAACGGGGCGACAAGCTTTATCACAATACGTTAATATGGCAGGGCGTAAACTTTTGTGTCGTGTAATAGATAAACCCATTAATGATTTCCCATTCGAAGGTGGATCTTATTTAGTTGGTCGGCCCCCGTTTTCAGTACAAGAAGAGGTGGCCTTGTTTAAAAAATATAAAATTAACTGGTTAGTGGTAAAAAACTCTGGGGGATCGGGTGGATTTTCTAAAATACTTGCTGCTCGAGAGTTAGGATTACCAGTTGCTATGCTAAATAGACCTAAATTACCTATTGGAACAATTTCAACCCATATTAAAGAGGCACTAGATTGGCTCAAAAGTAAGGAATAAATATTAATAAAAGACATTAATTTTTTAATAGATATAATATTAATGTTTTAAATTAATATTATATATAACTTAATTGATGTATGTTTTTTAATACTAATTTTAAAAGGCTAGACCTTATAAGCTATAAATACTATTCTAAATAAATATTTTTTTTTAATATTATAGAATGATTTTCATCGTCATATTAAAGTAATAATTATTGTATTTAAAGGAACTTTTCTATGACTTTAACAAATCATTTAAGACAAGCTACTTCTGGAAAACCGGATAGTTTAGTGGTTTTTTTACATGGTTATGGTGCAGACGGAAAAGACCTTTTAGAATTGTCAGATATTTTAAAGCAAGGATTGCCAAATACTTTATTTATTTCACCAGATGCACCAAATTCATGTACTTTAAACCCAACAGGGTATGAATGGTTTCCTATTCCACGTATGGATGGTTCATCATTAAAAGAGGCGGCAATTGGACGCGATAAATCAGCTATTATATTAAATAAGTTCTTAGATAAAATCTTGACTGAGACAGGTATTCCAGCTGAGCGAACATTTTTAATGGGGTTCTCGCAGGGTTGCATGATGAGCCTTCATATCGCGCCTCGCCGGATCAAAATGCTCGCTGGTGTTATTGGTATGTCTGGTATGTTAATTGAACCAGAGCGTTTATTAAACGAAACGTTACAACGTCCGCCTGTATTATTGGTTCACGGTGATGAAGACGATGTAGTCCCATTTGATGAAATGGGAAAAGCTAATGATGCATTAATTAATTCTGGATTCGAAGTGCTAACCTTGAGATCCAAAGGAACTTCACATGGTATTGCGCAAGATGGATTAAACGCTGCAGCAAAGTTTATCAAAAACAATTTATAAAATATTCAATTATTTTTGAATAAATGTACTTCTAGCACTTCATATGGAGGTTGCCTGAATTTAATGCGTATATATAGTAAAAAAATAGAAAGAATATTTTTACTCTGTAAGCATTAAAGTAATTAAAGGTTTTTATTAGATATGAATACGGATTTTTTAGAAAACTTTGTTCGATCCCCGTCTAAATTAAATCAAAGACCTGCATTGGTCTTAAATGCTGATTATAGGCCGTTATCATATTTTCCTTTGTCGTTATGGAGTTGGCAGGATGCGGTAAAGAGCGCATATTTGAAACGAGTTGATATAATTGCTGAATATGAAGATGTAGTGCATTCTCCATCAATTGAAGTCAAAATTCCTTCTGTTATTGTTCTTAAAAAGTATGTGAAACCAGCCAGTTCAGCTGCATTCACTAGATTTAATTTATTTTTACGCGATGAATTTACTTGCCAATACTGTGGATCACATGGTGAAATGACTTTTGATCATATTATACCACGATCACGTGGTGGGCGAACAACATGGCAAAATGTTGTTGCCGCTTGTAGCCCTTGTAACTTGCGCAAAGCTGCCCGCCCAATTAAAGATTCAGGCTTACAGCTGCGACGATCAGCAATTCAGCCGAGTATTGGTCATCTAATGAATTCTGGACGAAAATTTCCACCAAACTATTTACATGATAGTTGGACTGATTACTTGTATTGGGATGCTGAATTAGAGGAATAAAAATTTTATATTCAAAAAAAAATTATATCATTTTCAAGCTGTTGATATCTTTGATAAAGAATTTTATGTTTAATAATAAAATAATTTAATTGCGCAAAAACGCAATCATCCAAATAACAGCTAAAAATAGACTAATAATTCCGTTCCAACCTGCCATTGATATACCCAAAAGATCCCAAGCAATTTCATCACATCGAACTATAGGTGCAGCTAATATTTGATTTAATAAATCATTTGCAGATAAGCCTTCTATAGAATTTGATGTACATGTCTTGGGGCCTTCCCACCACTTTTGCTCAACCCCTGCATGGTAAAAGCCAATAATAGAAGTAGTCAAAGTACCAAGAGCACCTAAAATTGAAATTTTAATATTTCTGGTAGAAAGAACTATTAAGCCAATTAAAATTGCAAACCCATGTGGCCATCTTTGCCAAAGGCACATTTTGCAAGGTGCATATCCTAATACATATTGAAAAAAATAAGCTCCCCCCAACATAATAATCGATCCCAAAGTGACTATACCAATGATGCGGAAAGAGTTCATAAGAATTTCACCAATGTTATTCCTATTATAAAAATCGCACAAAATATTATAAACATTAGCCCTAAGCGTTTTTCAATAAAGTTTCTAATGGGCAAGCCATATTTCCATAATAATGTTGCTATCACAAAAAATATTGTTGCACGAGCAACCAGTGACCAAAACATGAATGCAACAAAGGACATCCCAGTTACGCCTGCTGTTATTGTTATTACTTTATATGGAAAGGGGGTTAGACCAGAAACTAAAACGGCCCAATGCCCCTGTGCATTGAATTGGGTTTTAAAAGTTTGAAAATTATCTGTTTTATGATAAAATTCTAAAATAGGTTGCCCAATTGTTTCAAAAAGTTGTGCTCCAATATAATAACCTAATGCTCCACCTAAAATAGATCCAATTGTTACAACACTTGCGACTAAAAAAGCTCGGTTCGGCGCCGCTATAATAATAGGGATCATTAAAACATGTGGAGGAATAGGAAATACTGAACTTTCGATAAAAGCAATAAAGCACAATATCCATAATGAATAACGACTATCTGCAAAGGACAAAGTCCAGTCATATAACTTATGGAGCATCAAATTTTCCTAATTTTAACCTAAAAAGCAGGGAAATGTTTCTAGGTCAAGTATCAAAATTTACTGCCAAAGAATTTTAACCTTCTATTTATTTATTGAGTTTCTATACTATAAATCTCATTTAGACCTTTAATAACCATATGCTTTAAATAAAAGGTTTTCTAAAAACTATAAAAATAAATTAAAAAGTGTTATAAGTAAAATTCACTTATGATTGTCGTTGACGATCTTCACGACTTTGGCTAAGTCAAATCACGTGTGTTATGCCCGAGTGGCGGAATGGTAGACGCGACGGATTCAAAATCCGTTTCCT